>TARA_R110000737_G_scaffold160464_3_pt1 | contig 39294 bp, 36 predicted proteins | sample TARA_R110000737 | Tara Oceans TARA_R110000737 (sample SAMEA4398027) | marine metagenome | biome: Polar Biome; feature: [SRF] surface water layer (ENVO:00010504); material: water (ENVO:00002006), including particulate matter (ENVO:01000060) such as... | depth 5 m | reverse complement strand
ACAAAACTTTACTTAGTGAATGGTACTGGTTCCGCAGGAATCGTTGCCACCACAGGCGAATTCAACTTCGCCGTCGCTGGCGACTCTGGAGCCGCCCAGCAGGTTACTGATGGTAATCAATTAACTTTAGCAGGTGGTACTGCTCTTGATTCTGTTGCATCTGCAACTGATACTGTTACATTCAACGTTAACATTAACGGTGAAACCGCCGAGGCTACTGCTGCTGACGCAGATGAGATGCTCGTTTACGATGCATCGGCAACTGCTCACCGCAAAATGACTCGTGCTAACTACCTCGGTAGTGCTGCCGCTGCTTTCAGCGCTGGTATGACTACTACAACACTTTCGGCTACAGGAGATGTTGATCTTGGTGACGCTACAAGCGACACAATTACAGCAACTGGTCGTTTCGACTCTGACCTCGTGCCTTCTACGGATAGCGCTCGTGACTTGGGTACGTCGGCACTTCAGTGGGCTGAACTCCACGTCGATGCTGCACACATCGATCAGCTAGGTTCTGCACTCGATGCAAACAACGTAGCTATCACCAACATCAATGTTGACTCTGGTGCCATCGATGGTGCTAACGTTACTGTTGGAACTGGTAAAACTCTTGACGTATCTGCCGGTACGTTGACAACTTCCGCTGCTCAAGACTTAGCTTCTTTGACACGCGGAGTCACTAACAACAATGCTAACCAAGACTTTGGTGCATTTGATGTTCGCGGACAAACTTTAACAGCCGACGCGCTTACAGCTACTCGTGTTGTTTTCGCTGGCGCTAACGGCGTCCTCTCCGATGATAGTGACATGACTTTCAGTGGTGACACTCTAACAGTAACAAAGCTAGGTGCTTTCGAAGCTGCTGGAGCAATCGATTTCTCCGATGAAAATATGACTAACGTCGATATTGATTCTGGTGCGATTGATGGTACTGTTATCGGTGCTGCATCTGCTGCTGCTGGCTCATTCACCACGCTTGTTGCTGGTGGAAACGTTGATCTTGGTGACGCTACTTCCGATACTATTACGGCTACTGGTCGTTTTGATTCGGATCTAACTCCAAGCAGCGACAACGCTCGTGACCTTGGTGCCGCTGCACTTCGTTACGCTCAAGCACACGTTGCTGAAGCTCATATCGATCAACTCGGTCAGGCTCTTAACGGTAACTCGCAGAACCTTACGCAGCTTGCTGCACTTCAAGCCAACCAGGTTTCTGGTTCGGTAAGCGTTGAAGGTGGGCTAGGTTACTTTACCGCTCTTAGCTCAAGTCAGCTTCAAGATACGTCGCTTACTGCTACTCGTCTTGTCTTCGCTGGATCCAATGGTGTTCTATCGGATGATAGCGACATGACTTTCGCTGGTGATACTTTAACAGTAACCAAGCTTGGTGCTTACGAGCAAGCAGGCGCTGTTAACTTCTCCGACGAAGCAATGACCAATGTCAACATCGACAGTGGTGCAATCGACGGAACAATAATCGGTGCTGCTTCGGCTGCTGCTGGTTCGTTTGCTGCCGTAGTTGCAACAAGTGTGAGCGTTTCTGATGGTAACATCACTAACGTTGGTGACATCGCTCTTGACAGCATCAGTGCTGACGGGACCTCAATGGACATTGAATTGACTGATAACCAGTCCGCTGCTCTTGAAATCAAAGAAGGCTCTAGCGTCTACTTGGCATTCAGCACAGCTAATGGCTCTGAGGCAATCATGACAAATAAAGCATTTGTTCCTGGTTCGGATAATGCAATCGCCCTTGGTGGCGCTTCTTTGCGTTACTCGGAAGGACATATTAATGCACTTCACGCTGACTCACTTGGTCAAGCTCTTGATGCAAATAGCCAAGCTATTACAAACATCAATGTTGACTCGGGTGCAATTGACGGAGCAGTTATCGGTGCTGCAAGCGCTGCTGCTGCTACAGTCACAAGCCTCGTTGCTGGTGGCGACGTTGACCTTGGTGACGCTACAAGCGATACCATTACTGCTACAGGTCGTTTCGATTCTGACCTCGTGCCTTCTACTGACAGTGCTCGCGCTCTTGGTAGTGCTTCGCTTCAGTGGTCTGCTGCTCACGTTGACGTTGGACACATTGATCAGCTAGGTTCTGCACTCGATGCAAATAGCCAAGCTATCACTAACGTTGACATCAACAGTGGAGCAGTGGACGGCGTTATTATTGGTGCTGCTTCTGCTGCTGCCGGTAGTTTCACTACTGCTGTTGCAACTACTCTTGCTGTGGGCGGTGCATCCGTCAGTGGTGACATTGCTCTTGCACTTCCAGCCGGTAAAGACGCCAAAGCTCGCGCTTGGATCACTTACTCGGAAAGAAGCCTCAAGACTAATATTCAACCAATGAACAACGCTATCGACACAGTTAAAAAGATGCAAGGTGTTACCTATGCTCTTAAGAACGGTGGAAAGCAAGAAGTTGGATTCATTGCTGATGAAGTCGCTCAAGTTGTACCAGAAGTCGTCTCTTTCAAAGAAGACGGTTCCGCTGCTGGTCTTGACTACGGTCGCTTGACTTCGGTTCTTGTTGAAGCTATCAAAGCACAACAGGTTCAAATCGAAGAGCTTTCTAACAAGCTCAACAAGTAAAAAATAACCTTTTAGGTCTTTTTTGGCCGTCCCTTCTTTTTAGGAGGGGCGGCTTTTCTTTAACACAAAGACTGATTAATGGTATATTTATAGTATGAGTGAAGAAGTCGATTGGAACTATGTAGTCAAGCTAGAAAAGGCGATAGAGGAGAAGTACGGCAAAGAAGCCGTTGGGAATCCTCACTCTAGCTGGGACGATATAAAAGAAAAAGAATATCTAGAGCAACTTAAAAAAATAGCCCAAAGGGATATCATTATCGAGCAACAGCAAGAAATGATTGAAGTTGATGGGTTTTTAGTTCCTAAAAAACTACTTAATAGAGATAAGGATAAAAACTGTCCGGTTTGTGACGGTTACTTAAAAACAATTAAAGACGATATCTATATGGCAAAGCATGAGTGTTGCGAATCTTGTTTCATTCAATATGTCGAAGATAGAGAAGAAAGATGGCTAACTGGCTGGAGACCCAACAATGAAAATTAAAAAATCAAGACTTAAACAAATCATTAAAGAAGAACTAGGTGGCTTAACATGGGACGACGACGAAGAAAAAAGTCTTCCTGAACCTACGGCTCTTCTTCGTGACGAGATCCAGAATGCTATAAGAGATGCAATGAGGAATATTGCTATAAGAGAATTAAAAGGAAAAGTGAGCCAAGATAAACTAGCATCAACAGTCCAAGACATCGAGCATGAGTTTGAAGAAGTCTTAATGAATGCTTTAACACCAATGGCAGTAGGTCTTGTGGACTCTATAGCTGCCGCAAAAGGAATTTAAACAATGTCAGAGAAAACACTAGAAATTATTAGAGGGTTAGCACAAGCTGCCGCAAGTTCCTATGATGGAGCGCTAGATAAAGATGGAGAGCCAATTACTCTTGGATTAAAGAGAGAAGAAGGTAACCCAATCACAGATAGTCGTAACGTTGATGGTTTCAAAGTGCGCTTTGACGGACCAGTAATGATTGTAACTTACCAATCAGACATTAAGCTTAAAGAAGTTTATGGCGGTACGTTTGAGGCTGATATTGAAACTACCTTTCGCGACATCGTGAAGCATATCAAAAAAGAATACAAAAAGATTACAGGGAACCCTTGCAGTCTTAAGGCACGCGGCGAAGCAGATATCCTTGTGCAAGAGACATCCAGAGTAAGAGTCTTCGTTACTGCCCATAAAAACTATGACATCGGTGGAATCGCTGATGTTAAAGATTCTCAAAAGAACTTAAAAGAAAGACTCGAATCAAAGTTTAGAACGTTCCTTAACCTATAACTATGGCGTACAGCTTAACAAGAGAAGAAGTTTTAAAAGAGCTTGTTAAATGTGGTAAGAACCCGGCGTACTTTATTAATAATTATGCCAAGATTTCACACCCATTGAGAGGTCTAATACCATTTAAAATGTACCCCTTCCAGGAAGTTCTTGTAAACGATTTCAATGACCACCGCTTTAACATCATACTAAAAGCTCGCCAGCTTGGCATCTCAACTGTTTCTGCGGCTTATATTGCATGGATGATGATGTTTCACCGAGATAAGAACGTTCTTGTCATCGCAACGAAGTTCGGCACGGCAGCTAACCTTGTAAAAAAAGTTAAAGCAATCCACAGGAACCTTCCAGACTGGATGCGAATCGCTAGGATCTCTATCGATAATAGAACTTCGTTTGAGCTTTCAAATGGTTCACAAATTAAAGCGTCTTCCACTAGCGCAGACGCCGGTCGTTCAGAAGCACTTTCTCTCCTTGTTATTGACGAGGCTGCCCACGTTGATGGGCTCGATGAACTATGGACTGGTCTGTATCCCACCCTATCAACAGGTGGCCGCTGTATCGCTCTCTCTACTCCAAACGGCTGCGGTAACTGGTTTCATCAAACCTACATTGACTCTGAAGAGGACCGCAACGACTTTTATCAAACTCGCCTGGCTTGGGATGTCCATCCTGACCGCGACCAAACCTGGTTTGAAAAAGAAACAAAGAATATGTCACGAACACAAATTGCCCAAGAACTTGAATGCAATTTTAATATGTCTGGCGAAACTGTATTCCATCCAGGAGATATAGAGATATTAAGAGGAAACGTCCGCGAGCCCAAATATAGAACCGGCTTCGATAGAAATTTTTGGATATGGGAAGAATACCAAGAGGGCTTTACCTACATGGTATCTGCCGATGTCGCCAGAGGTGACGGAAAAGATTATTCCACATTCCATATTTTTAAAATTGAGACAATGGAGGTGGTGGGAGAATATCAAGGGAAGCTCACTCCTGATATGTTCGCCCGTATGCTTTTAGATGTCGGCAAACAGTATGGCAACTGTATGTTGGTTGTGGAAAATAATACCATCGGTTGGACAGTTCTTGATAAATTACAAGAATCGGCATATCCAAACTTATTCTATTCTTATAAGTCATCTCACGACTATGTAGATCCCTTAACTGCTGAAACAAAAAACAATACTGTTATGGGTTTTTCGATGACCACCAAGACAAGACCATTAGTTGTTGCAAAATTAGAAGAATTCGTTAGAAATAAACTAGTTACAGTGTATTCTAAACGATTACTCAATGAAATGGAGACTTTTATTTGGCACAATGGTAAACCACAAGCTATGAAAAAGTATAATGATGACTTGATTATGGCTTTTGCAATCGGATGTTGGGTTAAAGACACAGTATATACAACTAATCAAAGAGCCGCAGAATACAACAAAGCGTTTCTTTCTACAATGACAAAATCAAATTCTCAACTGAACACCAGCATACCAGGTATGGTAGGATACAAAATAAATAAAAAAAGCCAAGAGATTGAAAAAACAAAAGAATTTCTTTGGCTTCTCAAGGGTTAAAATAAATGGCAAGAAATAAAAATTACAATCCCAGAAATCCCGATAATAGCTTATATCGTAAGCTAACCCGTCTTCTATCGGGACCCCTGGCTGATTATAGGCAGCAACAGCCAACAAAACTAAAAAGAAGAGAGCTAAACAAATACAATTTTAAATCTTCAAGTGGGCAATCCTTTAAGAGAGGGCAATACAACCCTTATGAATTTTTAACTGCCAACTTTATGTCTAATCAAAACCGCGCCGAAAGATACGCTGATTTTGATCAGATGGAATACACTCCTGAAATTGCTTCTGCTTTGGATATCTATGCAGATGAGATGACAACATCGACATCGATCAACCCTCTTTTGACAATCAAGTGTCGCAATGAAGAAATCCAGCTTGTCCTTCAACACCTATACCATGAGATCTTGAATTTAGATTTTAATCTTTTTGGCTGGTGCCGAACAATGTGCAAGTATGGTGATTTTTTCTTGTATCTTGATATCGACGATACCGAAGGGATAAAGTACGCCGTAGGGCTCCCATCGAATGAAGTTGAAAGAATTGAAGGTCAGGATAAGACCAACCCAAATTATGTAACTTACCAGTGGAATTCGGGAGGCATTACTTTCGAGAACTGGCAATTGGGGCACTTCCGTATCCTTGGAAATGATAAATATGCTCCTTACGGCACTTCTACTCTTGATGCCGCCCGAAGAATTTGGAGACAGCTTACCCTTCTAGAAGACGCTATGATGTCTTATCGTATTGTTAGATCCCCAGAGCGCCGCGTATTCTACGTGGATGTAGGTAATATACCTCCAGAGGATGTTGAACAATACATGCAGAAGGTTATGACGCAGATGAAGCGTAATCAAATCGTTGATTCAGACACCGGACGAGTCGATCTTCGCTATAATCCAATGAGTGTAGAGGAAGATTATTTTATTCCGCAAAGAGGGAATCAATCAACTCGTGTCGAAACTCTTCCTGGTGGAACTTACACTGGAGATATTGACGATGTAAAATACTTAAGAGATAAGTTGTTTTCAGCTTTAAAAATCCCTGCCTCATATCTTGCACAAACTGAAGGCGGCAATGAAGATAAAACCACTCTTGCTCAAAAAGACATTCGTTTCGCAAGAACAATCCACAGACTACAGCGATCAGTTATCGCTGAATTAGAAAAGGTTGGTATTATTCACCTGTTTACTCTTGGATACCGTGGAAAAGATTTGGTTTCATTTGACCTATCTCTTAACAACCCATCAAAGCTAGCAGAGCTACAAGAGTTAGAGTCTTGGAGAACCAAGTTCGATGTAGCGTCAGCAGCAACTGAAGGGTTCTTTAGTAAGAGATGGATTTCAAAAAACCTGTTTAACCTGCCCGAAGAAGAGATTGTGCGCATGCAAAGAGAAATGTTCTTTGATAAAAAGCACCTTGCTGCTCTTGAAGGTGCTGTTGAGCAAGGTGTAAGTGACGACCCAGGCGCCATTGGCGGAGGTCTTGAAGCAGAGTTTGGAGAAGCTCCAACCGATGAAGGAGGCGATCTAGAAACAGATTTGGACGCCGCAGAAGCTGACGCAGACGCCGCCGAGGATGAAGTCTTATTGGCTGAACCTGGGCACCGGGATGTAAATTCGACAGGAAAAACTACTGTGAAAGACCCAGTAACAGGAGTTGTTAAGACTACAACCCCTGACGCCAATGGTAGATGGTACATTCCTACAGATTGGGATGAGCGAAGAGACCAGAAAAGCAAAAGCTATAAATCCCTATACAGTGCCGAAACAGCCAGTGGCTCTGACAGGAATGTCAAAGGAGCCGGTTATCAAAACTTATCTCGCCTTGGTAGCGGGGTATTTACGGAACAAGATTCTAATTATATCAACGAGGAGCGCGATCTACTGCGCCTTAATCGTGATCTAAAAATGCTTATAGAGGTGATGGAGTCCAAAAAGAATGAAATTCAAACATAATAAAAAGAGAAATACAGCCCTTTTATATGAGTATCTTGTTAAAGAATTAACAAGGTGTGTTCTTAAAGAGGACCTCAATACAAAAAAGAAAATTATTTCTATTCTAAAAGAGTTTTTTCAAAAAGGTTCTGTTCTTGCAAAAGAACTATCGATTTACAAATCGATTTCCGAACCTGCTCTTATAACAAAAACATTAGCAGAAAAGATTCTGTCCGAGTCTAAAAAGCAATTCGAATCACTTAACAAAGAAGAAGTCTTTAAGCAACAAACAAAATTGATAAAAGAGATCAACTCTACTATCAATGCAAACATCTTTTCAAACTTTGTACCTCAATACAAAAGTCTTGCTACAATCTACCAACTCTTCAATATGGATTCTTCACCAAAGAAGAAGGTCATTCTAGAGGAAAAAGTTATAGATTTAATGACACAATCACAAGAGACAAAAGATATGGAAGTACCAGTCCATAATAACTTGGTATTCAAAAAGTTTATTGAAGGGTTTAACAAACAATACGGTAATTCTCTTTTAAATGAACAAAAAGAGCTTCTTAATCAATACATTATCTCCTCCTTCGATGAGAACGAGCTAGGGCTTAAAGTATTCGTCAATGAAGAGCTAGGAAGAATAAAAGAGGTATTGACCCTCATTAAAGATGAAAGCTCCTTTAAAGGCAAAGCTAATAAAATTTTTGAAGCTATTAACCGATTTAAAGAAAGTAAACTCGACGCCTCATCAATTAAAAAGATCTTACACTTACAACAGCTAGCAGGAGAAATCAAAAACAATGACGATTAGATTTACAGTTAAAGAATCTCCAGACTCGACTACCACGTTTACTTTAAACGCAAGGAGAACTTTAGACAACAGTGTAATGATATTCGATCATAAAGAAATTGATATCGTCCTCATGCCCAACAAAAACAAAGTTGTAGCCTTCGCTAAAGATGAATTCAACGAAGAGGTATACGGAGCCCAAGATAGACTTTTTAAATTCCTATGTGACAAGGGAGTAGTTGAAATTGATTCCGTCCAAGGAGGAAACGTTTATTCCTCAATGGAAGCTATGATTTTAGAATCAAGCGAAGTCAACCCTTACGACACAACGTTACTTATGATTAGCAAATTTATAAACGAAGAACGTCCTTTGGCTGAATTCGAAAAAGCGTGGAACGATGAAGAAGAGAAACGCTTAACAGATCCCGGACCAGAAGATTCAACAGACTGGGACCCTGAAAAGTTCCATGATACCAGACAAGGAAGTGTGCCAAACACTGGCGTCGGTTACGGAATTTCTGGCGTTTATAGACTCTAGAGGATTAATGGATTTACTGTACTTTATCTTGTGCTCATATGGCATGACACAAATTATAATCTTTGGTTCAATATTTAATTCAATGCGTCCCACAAAAGAATGGCTTTCTGGATTTGGTAAATTATTCCATTGTCCAATGTGTATGGGCTTCTGGGTTGGGATTTTTCTTTTTGGAATTAATGACTTAACAGAACTATTTAGTTTTGATTATAATATAGCAAATGCGCTTATATTAGGATGTTTATCATCCGGCACAACTTATTTTATTAGCACTCTCGTTAATGATTCCGGTTTTAAAATTAAGCTTTCTAAAGAGGTAGAAAAATGAAAAGAAATAATATACCAGAAGTTAGACGCTGCTGTAGCGGAAGTATAACCGTGCAGGAGTGAGTCCTGCAAACAATTTATAAGGTCCTAGATAATATGGCAAAACAACTTTTAAGAGAATTTTTTGAGCTTTGTCCTGATGGCAATTGTGTAATCGACGTTCTAACAGAGAACGAGAAGCGACGGCTCCAAGAGGGATCTGTATTCCTAGTAGGCGTCTGTCAAAAAGCCGGAACAAAAAATGGTAATGGTCGTGTATACCCCAAGTCAGTCTTAGAGCGAGAAGTAGAGAATTATCAAAACTCCATTCGTGAAAGACGAGCTTTAGGGGAATTAGACCATCCAGATGATTCAGTGATCAATCTTAAAAACTCCTCGCACCTAGTCACTAAAATGTGGTGGGAAGGTAATAACGTGATGGGTAAGATTGAGGTTCTCGATACACCTTCTGGAAGAATCTTAAAAGACCTCCTCAAGTCGGGGGTCAAGCTAGGCATCTCCTCAAGAGGCATGGGATCAGTAAAAGAATCAATGAACTCTTTAACAGTTGAAGATGATTTCCAACTTATTTGCTTCGATATGGTGTCAGAACCTTCTACTCCTGGAGCTTATCTCTCTCCGCAAGTAGGAGGGATGACAGGAGTAACCATCGCGATGTCTGAAAATAAAGAGAAGCAACCACTAACAAAAGAAAATAAAATTCATTCTGCTATGGATGATGCACTAAAAGGCTTGGTATGAAAGTTTCAGAATTTAAAAAAGTAATTAAACCTCTTATTAAAGAATGTATTAAGGAGGTGATTCTAGAAGAAGGCATTCTTTCTAATGTTGTTTCAGAAGTGGCAAGGGGTCTCCAAGGGAATATTGTCACAGAAACAAAAAATAAAGCTCAAGAGGATTTGGAAGCGAAAGCTGATGAACTCGAAAGACAAAGACAGGAGCGAATTAAAAAGCTCAACGAATCCACAAGAATTGGAAACGTAAACATCTTCGAGGGAACCAAAGAAATTGTTGAAACGAATCAAGCCTCCCCCTTGCAAGGAGTAAGCCCTGTTGATTCCGGCGTAGATATCACTGGTATTATAGGGTTAGCCGGTAAGAAATGGAAGCATTTAGTTTAAAGGATTTAAGATGGGAAGCAAGTGTGTTAATGTACAAGTAAAGTTATCCGATGCGAAAGGCGATTTTAATCGGATGCTTAAAAGATTCATAAAAAAGGTAAAAAAAGAAAAAATTATAGATACTTATAGGGAAAGGAGTTTTTTCGAAAAACCTTCCGATAAGCGTAGAAAAGCAAAGCGCCGTGCAATTCGCGCAGCACAAAAGAATACAACAGGAGCTAAATAATGGCAGATGACGTAACAGACCCAAAAACGGGACAATTAATTTATCCAGGATTCCAACGCGGACCTGGACTCCACAACGCAACTTCATACCAGGTAAGTGCTATTCCATTTTTGACTGGTAACTTACAAGCACCAGGGTTCGATGGCGGCGCAGGATCACCAATCGCCCCGGCAACAGAAATTCATTTTCCTTCTGTTACTTCTTGGGTTAAGATTGACAACCTAGATCACCTTCACGAACTTCGCGTCAGCTTTTCAGAAAACGGTTCAGCCGCATCCGCTTCTTTTGGTGGACAATTTAACCTGGTTCAAAGCGCAACAGGTTCTTGGAATACGACAGGTCAGCTAGCTTATAAAATAAGGAAGGTCTACCTTCGATCGAACCATGCCCAGCAGCCTTGCCACTTTCAAGTTTCGGCTGGATTAACACACATCGGGCACAACCTTTCGGCCTCTGCTGGTTTAAACTGGTCCGGTTCGTCTGGCGTAGGATAGAGTCTAAAACGGTAATTTTTCCTTTTTAGACAATAGTCTACTATTTAGTATTAGACAAATTTGGGAGTTTTGATCATGTCTACAATTTTAGAACAAGCAATCGTTGATGCCGAAGCATTAAAAGAGGTAGCTCTTAAAAATGCCGAAGCCACAATTTTAGAGAAATATTCAGATAAAATTAAAGAAGCAGTCGAAACACTGCTTGAACAAGATGAAGGCTTGGAAACACAACAAGAAGCCATCTCTATAGAGGTAGCAGATCAAATCCCTCTTGCCGCAACAGACGGTGAGAACGCTTGCCCCTGCCCCGACCAAGACGAAGAAGTTGAAGTAACTATCGACTTTGATGAGTTGCGAAAAGATATGGGAGATGAAGATGAAGAGGTATCCCCTCTTGAAACTTCCGAAGAAGCCGCAGAAGAAATGATGGCGCTTGAAGAAGAAAAGAAAATGCCCATGAAAACCGACACTGAAGATGCCGACGACGATGGCGAGACTGACGATAAAGTCCCTGCTTTTCTAAAAAAAGAAGAAACAATTGATGAAGAGGCTGTTTTAAATTTAGAGATGTTTGATACCGGCTCGGCTGGCGACGAAGTTGGCGGATCGACCAGCGACGAAAAGAAAGATCAGCAGCGGCGTGCAAAGAAAGAGCGCGATGCAGCAAATGAAGAATTAAACCTTGAAGACCTCGATTTAGAGGCAATAGTTGAAAAACTAACTGTAGATATCGTACCACAAAAAAGTGGATGGGCAGGAGATCCCTCCCCAACAGAATACGAATTCGCTGAAAAAGAACTGCTCGCTCTTAACCAAGACACCGAAGTCAAAGAAGAGCTTGCAGTAATGAGAAAGGCAGTTAAAAGCCTACAAGAAGATAAAAAGACACTACAACTAAAGAATACAGCCCTCAAAACTAAATTAAATGAGGTTACTGGAATCTTTGGTTCTTTAAAGGAGAACATTGCAGAAACATCCGTGATGAATGCAAAGCTCCTTTATACAAATAAAGTTTTGGGTGACGCCTCCTTGAATGAGCGACAAAAAGATAAACTTGTCGAGTCCATTTCCAAAGCTGATTCCGTTGAAGAAGCTAAAGTTGTTTATGAAACGCTTTTAAGCACAGTGGGTTCTGCTCCTAGAAAGCAGCCAAAATCACTAAGCGAAGCTGTCAATAAGACTACTTCAACACTGCTTCTTTCCCGTAAAAAGGAAGATAAGAAGTATGATCCTTCCACTGAAAGGTGGAGGATATTAGCAGGACTAAATAAAAAATAATTAAGGAGATTTTAATATGTCTGTTCTACAAAAATTGACTGAAGGCATTCAAGCAAGATCGCTTAAGCAAGAAGGAGCCGCACTTATCGAAAAGTGGGAGGCTACCGGACTTCTTGAGGGACTTACGAATGACGCTCAAAAAAATGGCATGGCTCGCCTACTAGAAAACCAAGCCGCACAGCTTCTCAAAGAAAGCTCTTCGATGTCCGCAGGTGATGTTGAAGGTTTTGCTTCGGTTGCTTTCCCACTCGTTCGTCGTGTATTCGGCGGACTCGTCGCCCAAGATATAGTCTCGGTTCAACCAATGAGCCTTCCAAGTGGACTCATCTTCTTCTTGGACTTCCAAGCTACCAATACTGGACTAGGGCTTACTGCTGCTGATTCGATTTACGGTGGTGGAGTTGTCGGTAAAGACATCCAAACTGGTGTCACTGACATTACAGAAGAAGGTGGTGGATTCTATAACCTCAACAACGGTTATGCTTCGCCTACTGGTTCTTTTCACGCACCAATCCACCACGTTGACTATGCAGACGGTGGTGTTGTTGACGTTGCCGATCCAACCCTCGCTAAATTGGTTCGTTTTGATCCAGACTTGGCTTCTGGTTCGTTCGCGCAGGTTATCGAGCTTGACCTTGGTTCAACCCACGGTCCTCGTCTTAACTATGACAACCTTGTTGCTATTAAAGCTACTGGCTCAATCGGTGGCGCTAGCCATACGTCGCTCAAGATGATTCGTCGTTTGACAAGTCGTCCATCCGGTAGTTCTACCAATAAGATTGAAGTTGTTCTTCACGCCACAACAGAGTTCACGCAGATGACTGACGACAGCAAAAGCTTCGGAATTGATTATCCGCTTGTCGATACTTTTAGTGCTGGTACTCCAGTTGGTTCCGTTGTCGGTGCCGATCCCTGGGGACTTGAAGAAGCAAACAATGCAGCGGCTGGTGCTGGTGCAGCTTCGAAAGATCTCATCAAAGAGATCGACATCAAAGTTGACTCCATTGCAGTCACAGCGATGACCAAGAAGCTCAAAGCTAAGTGGACTCCAGAACTCGGTCAAGACTTGAATGCTTACCATAACCTCGACGCTGAAGTTGAGCTTACAAGCATTCTTTCTGAGCAAATCGCTCTTGAGATCGACCAAGAGATCCTCGAAGACCTCGTTAAAGGCGCAACTGCTGGTACATTCTACTGGTCGCGTTCCCCTGGTCTTTTCGTTAATCGTACAACTGGTGTTGAAATTGGTGCTAGCTCCGCTGCTCCTGACTTCACTGGTACAGTTAGCGAATGGTATGAGACTCTTATTGAGACAATCAATGACGTAAGTGCTCAGATTCACCGTAAGACACTTCGTGGTGGCGCAAACTTCGTAGTTTGTGGACCAGAAGTTGCTAACATCCTTGAGTTCACATCGGGCTTCCGTGGCTCTGTGACTGCTGATGAGGATCGCGGTTCAATCGGTGCTGTTAAGACTGGTAACCTTTCCAAGAAATTCGATGTTTATGTTGATCCATACTTCATGCGTAATCTCATTCTTATTGGACGTAAGGGTAATAGCTTCCTCGAAAGTGGATATGTCTATGCTCCTTATGTACCTCTTCAGGTTACTCCTACTATCTTCGGAACTGAAGACTTCGTGCCTCGTAAGGGCGTGATGACTCGTTACGCGAAGAAGATGGTTCGTCCTGATATGTACGGTCTTGTTGTTGTTCGTGGTCTCCTTGGTGAGGCTGGCGCAACTGCTTAATAAGGCAATAGCGTAAAAAATAAAACCCCGGTTGTTAATTCAACCGGGGTTTTTGTTTATCAGAACCCTATTTAAAGGGTGGGGAAACCCACACCATATAGTTTTTGATATGATTATAAATGGTAAAACCAAGGGAGGATTTTAAACTATGGGATCAAAAAGGATTGGCTTGGCGAGAACGCAAGCTTTATTAGAGAATTTAAAAAGACAATTAGCAATGGGCGATAGCACATTGGCTGTTAAAACACTGACAGCAGCAGAGGGAGTTACAGCTACTACTGGTGGATTAACTGTTACTGCTGGTACTACGCATTTGCGTGGAACAGGTGGAGTTATTAGATATCAGGGTGCTGAAGCCACTAGTGCTGATGACACCTCAGTAGTTACTGCTGCAAACGTATTGGCTGGTGTTGTGAAATGCACACCAGGTGCTGCACGCGCAAAAGCCACTGATACAGCCGCCAACTTTGTTTCAGGACTCGGACTGAGCGCTGATGGCGACTCATTTGACTTTAGCTTCATTAACCTGGCCACGACAGCATCGTACATCGTTACGTTGACTGCTGGAACAGGTATAACCTTGCTCGGAAGCCCGCTGATCAACCCAAGGGTTGATGGAGAGGATACATCCGGTTCGGCAACATTCAGAGTTCGTAGAACTGGCGCAACTGCTGTTACGATCTATCGTCTTGGATAAATAACAAAAAAATATATATCTATTTTGCCCCCTTCTTCGGAAGGGGGTTTTTTTTGTTTTTTTGCTTTATTAACAACTATTTACCTTATACAAGGAGTTTACCATGGGTAAGAAAAAGAGATTTATGTACAGTCCAAAGTTTGCAGATCACCGTCTTAGCAGGCTAGGAAATACCAAAACAACCACTACAAACACAACGAATACGGATACGACTACTAATAGTACGACAACCACCGGAATCACGACTGGTGCTACCACTACTGATACCACCAGCACGACAACTGGCACCACAACTGTTGATACTACCAATACAACAACTGACACTGCCACTGGCGATACTACTAGTACGACCACAATTACTGGAACAGCCACAAATAATACAACTGTTCTTGAAGATACTACGACAAATACTGCCACTACTACAGATAACACTGTCACAACGAACAGCGCTACTGGTACTACAACCACCACAAACAATGTTACTGACACTACTACAAATGACACCGGCACTACTACAACCGCCACAAACAATACTACTGGCACAAATACTAAAAATACGAAGAAGACTAAAACAAAAAAGCCTACTACTAGAAAAAAATAAATATACCGTTTCCTCCCCCCTAAATCTATATTAATAGGTTTCAAGCCCTTTGCGTGCAAACGTGAAGGGTTTTCCTTTATAGGAAACTAATTACGTTGATAGGAGAACCTTCACAATGGCAGCACCGACTCTGACACCTACAAGTCAAACCAGCGCGATAAGGCTACCGATCACTGGAGCACTTGCAACGGCGGCGGCAACTGGGTCATATCCTTTTGGTATTTATGTTAAAACATCGTCCGCGATGTACGACACACGCTTTGTGTCTGGCGCTTTAGAACAAGTCGCATATACATACAAAAAGCTTGGTGGTGACGTACTTGACATCGAGTTGACAGAAGAGAACATCTATGCAGCTTACGAAGAATCAGTATTAGAGTATTCTTATATATTAAACATTCATCAAGGAAAAAATGTTCTTCACAATGTCCTTGGCGACACAACAGGCACGTTCGACCATCATGGCAACATACTCCCTGGTACGCTATCCTCAAGCCTGGACGGTACACATGTTAACTTAAAATACCCACGTTTTGATTTCTCTTATTCAAAGAGAATAGCTCAAGCGGTTTCAACAGAGACTGGGCTTGGAGGCACAAAACCTTTCTATTCTGCTTCCTTTGCAGCGGTAACAGACCAACAAGATTATGATTTAGCTCAAATAATTCAATCTTCATCAGCAAATGATTCGACAGTATCTTATTACAACAAAGTTGGCGATAATAAGATAACAATTAGAAAAGTCTATTACAAGACACCTCAAGCGATGTGGAGGTTCTATGGATACTACGGCGGACTAAATACCGTTGGTAACTTATCCACGTATGGAATGTACTCGGATGATTCTACCTTTGAAGTAATTCCTGTATGGCAAAACAAAAGCCAAGCTATGGCTTATGAGGATGCTATCAAGACAAGAAACTCTCACTATTCATACGAAATTAAAGACAATAACTTAAGAATTTTCCCCTCTCCTGTGCATAACTCCCCCGATAACTTCTGGGTTGACTTCACAGTAGACAACGATGCTTGGGCTCAAATCAGTGGCTCAACTGGCGTCGATCGCGAGATAGAAGGAATTAATAACCTTGGAACGATGCCGCTTGGAAATATTCCATATTCGAATATTAACGCTATCGGAAAACAATGGATTAGGAGATTTGGAATAGCAGTATCGAAAGAGATGCTTGGACAGATCCGAGGAAAGTTTGCCACTATTCCAATCCCTGGCGAATCTGTTAACTTAAATGCAGGTGAGCTATTAACCCAAGCGAAAGAAGAACAATCAGCATTAAGAGAAGAATTAAAAACGATTCTTGACGAATTGACATATGCAAAGCTTGCCCAACAAGAAGCAGATATGATGCAAAGTTCAAAAGATTCGCTAGAAAAAGTGCCAACTGGCATCTTTGTTGGATAGATATACTAGAGGACCAGTGAAATGTCAAATTCAGATTCGGATAAGTGGTCACAACCAGCACAACCACCACCACCTTTATTTCTTGGACAAAAAGAAAGAAATTTAGTTAAGCAGGTAAACGATGAATTAATTGAACGTGTCATCGGTCAGCAGGTAGCTTATTATCCAATCAGTCTAGAGCATACCAACTTTCATTCAGTTTACGGCGAAGCAATCAAGAAAACTTTTCTGCCTCCCATCAGGGTATTCGCTTTGGTTGAGTGGGAAGGGATTGAGACTTCTACTTCCAACTATGGATTAGATAAGAATAGCTCAATAATCATTCACTTTCATAAACGCCGCCTGACCGAGGATCAAGACCTTTTCGTCCGAGAAGGCGACTTTGTTTCTTACGGAGATATTTATTATGAGATTGTTACTTTAAGCGAACCAAAACAGCTTTTCGGGCAGATACAACATAAAATGGAAATATCAGCAAAGTGTGTAAGAGCAAGAGAGGGATTATTCGATGCCACATAAAAAAGACGACTACTCTGGAGTAAAAGACCCTTCTGTAATTCATGAAGAGATCTTAATGCCCTCGACGATAGAGAATATCGACATGGCTTTATTCGAGTATATCGATAATAAATTAAACCTGTCTTGCACAACAAACAAGGGCTTTGAAAAAGTCCCAGTTATATGGGTCTCGGCAGAGAGAGCCTTCCAAATCAAGAACAACAAAGGGTTGCGCGATGCCAACGGATCAGTAATACTCCCAGTATTGACTGTTGAGAGAGGTGGTATTAGTAAGGACCTTTCAAGAAAGGGTGGTATCTATGGCGGCACGGCTAACACTGACTCCTCGATCGTCGTCGCCCGCCGAATCAAACAAGACAAAACAAGAAATTTTGCCAATGCGGATGCAAAGAGAATAAACAAGCAGAACAATTATCCCCGAAAAAACAACAAAGTTGTTTATGAGACCGCAACAATCCCACTTCCAACATACATTGATGTATCTTATACTATAGGCATCCGAACAGAATATCAACAGCAACTGAACGAGATTGTAACCCCTTTCCTCAATATAGGAAGACCAGTCAATTATTTTACAATTAGAAGAAACATGCACACATATGAGGGCTTTATTGAATCAGATTTCTCTCTTGACACGAATATTACAAATTTAAGTGACGAAGAGAGAAAGTATGAAACAAAGATTAATATTAAGGTTTTAGGATATCTCATCGGAGACGATAAAAATCAAAATACGCCCAAAATTGTTTACAGAGAGAATGCGGTGGATGTAAGAATTGGAAGAGAAAGGGTGATTGTTGGTGACAAACCTTGGAACATATCTCCTGAAAAAGTTAAATATCGCGATTAGTTATGAATTATGGAGTTTAGAACTCTGTCTTACTATTTATAAGGGAAATACCTATCATTTTATTGGTAGGTAAATGTATAACCAAGGAGACTTTACAAGATGTCGGTCAAAAAATATAAATTCGTTTCACCTGGAGTTTTCATTAACGAAATTGATAATTCCGCCCTTCCTGAAACCCCAAACAGAATAGGACCTGTGGTTATCGGTCGCACAACACGCGGTCCTGGTATGAAGCCTGTCCAAGTCAACTCTTTCGCAGAATTTGTTGACATCTTCGGAGCACCGAACCCCGGTAACGTAGGTTCGGATGATGTCTGGAGAAATAATGCCGTTTTAGCCCCAACTTATGCCGCTTATGCAGCACAGGCTTGGCTTGCTAACAACGCCCCAATCAACGTAATCCGCTTGCTAGGAAACCAGCACACTGATTACACATCCCCTACCGGACTTGCCGGGTGGATGACTGAAACTAGTGCAGGAGCCGAAACAACAGTTGGATCCGCATACACTGATGGTGGAGCGTATGGGCTTTTCTTGATTGCTTCTTCTTCCACTGGAGCCGGAAACGGTGCAGCCGGACACCTTCCAGTAGCAATGAAGGATTTAACTCCTCAAACTGGTACTTTGGCAGCGGTTTTCTATGTCGCCCAAGGCGCAGTTGAACTTTCTGGCGCTGTACGTGGCTCTGGTAGTGTCGCTCTTCAAACAACAGCCTCGAACGCCACTATGTTCCGTTCAAATGGCGCAAACTACGAATTTGTTGCTCAAGTTAAGAATAGCACAGGAACAGTTACTGACAAAATTACATTTAACTTTGACCGAAGTTCTGAAAACTACATTCGTAAAGTTTTCAACACAAACCCGACTTTGACTAACACAGCGGTTACGCCAACAGCTAATCAAAAAACATACTGGCTTGGCGAAACTTATGACCGATTTGTTGCCAACGGCGACGGCGGAATCACATACAGTGGTGTCGGCGCAGGATCCGCAGCAGGCGATGCTTTTGGACTTGTTTTGGGACTTGAGCAGACATCAGACGGAGCCACATTCGTTCAATGGTCTAACCACCGCCATGCATCACAGGCAGCAGAATCTGGCTGGCTTGTCGCCCAGGACTTGGGAGAATCTTCTGGCTTTAACGAGTACAGCCTTCCAAGACTATTTAAATTCCACGCCTTAAAGAGTGGACAGTGGGATATGCATAACCTCAAGGTTTCTATTACTGACCTCACAATCAGTTCAAATAATGCAGATCCTTACGGAACCTTCACGGTTCTTCTCCGCAAAGTAAACGACAACGATGGAAAGGTCCAGGTCGTCGAAAGATTCGCAAACTGTAACTTGAATCCTAATTCTTCGAGATATGTTGCTAGAGTGATTGGTGATAGGTTCACTGATTTCTCTGCTACAGAAAGAAGAAACATTGAATATGGACAGTTTGATAATAACTCTAACTTTGTTCGTGTTGAAATGGATCAATCGGTGGACGAAGGCGCACTAGACGCAGCCCTCTTGCCTTTTGGTTATTATGGACCTCCTCGTTTCAAAGGCTTCGCAATTGTTGGAACTGGTTCCACACTTCAGAAGTTTGGAGCTAGCAATGAGCTTGTAGGTGTTAACGATTTCGACGCTGCAATGGCTGCTGGCGGAACAGGAGTAGTCGATGGACCATCTTCTGCTATTGCTTCAGCACACAAGGGCATAATCCAGGCTGGATTTGGCGCTCTTGCTACTGTAGGCGACACAGGACCTGTAACATGCTTCACTGGATCGTTCTTATTCCCATCACTTGGACTGAGACTCTCTGCATCCAATGGCGGATTGAGAGGAAAAGAGCAGGCATTCTTTGGATTTGATTCGAATCGCTCTACTTCAAGTAGGGTATTTGAAGAGAGTGTAAGAGACACTGTACGCTCCTTGCCTGGATCATGGAATGACTCTACCTTTAGCACAACATTAGCCGGCAGCACCGAGTTGGAATACTCGCACATCTTCACACTTGATAATGTGATTCGCTCACCTACTAACGCTAATGGAGCTTTCTACCTCACTGGATCCAGAGTGGCAGGAACTTCCCTTACAGCTACTACGGGATCATACAAAGCTGTTCTCGATTTTGATATCGACAAGTTTACAGTCCCAATGTTCGGCGGCTTCGACGGTTTCGATATTACAGAGAAAGATCCGTTTAGAAACACTGCGATGACTTCTGCAACAGAGTTTAACAACTACGCATACAACTCGATTAAAGAAGCAGTAGACATCATCTCGGATGCAGAGTCCATTGACATGAACTTGGCTGCAATCCCTGGTATCTACAACTCTAGTCTAACACAACACTTGATTGATACTTGTGAAGATCGCGGAGACGCACTCGCAATTATTGATCTTGAAGGTGATTTTAAACCTGCTGCGGAAAGCACAGACACCTTTAAAACAAGAGTTGATAACGCTACTGTTACCACAACGGTCAATACTTTGAAAGATCGAAGCATTGATTCGAGTTACGCCGCAGCTTACTTCCCTTGGGTACAAATTTTGGACCCAATTGCAGATAGACTAGTATACACACCACCTTCTGTTGTAGCACTTGGCACAATCTCGAATTCAGAAAATAAATCTGAACTCTGGTTCGCTCCTGCTGGATTTAACAGAGGCGGACTTACTTCCGGCGCAGCGGGTGTACCCGTCGTCGGCATCACACAGAAACTAACTTCGAAGCAACGCGATACGCTCTATGAAGCAAATATTAATCCTATCGCTAGCTTCCCATCCGAAGGTATTGTGGTGTTCGGTCAAAAGACACTTCAAATAACGCCTTCAGCATTGGATAGAATCAATGTAAGAAGACTTCTTATCTTCCTCAAAAAGGAAGTATCTAGAATCGCTAATGGAATCCTCTTCGATCAAAACGTCCAAGTAACTTGGAACCGATTCACAGGCAAAATTGAACCCTTCTTGAGAAGTGTCCAAACAGGTCTTGGATTGACAGAGTTTAAAGTTGTCCTTGATAGTGCAACAACAACTCCAGATTTGATCGATAGAAACGTTCTATACGCTAAAATCTTCTTGAAACCTGCCCGCGCTATTGAGTACATCGCAATCGATTTCAATATTTCAAATACCGGCGCAGCTTTTGACGACTAAAAGAGGGGGACTTTTATAAAGTCCTTCCTATTTACAATACAACCATAGGAGAACTATTAAAATGGCATTTTGGTCTGACGCATCTTTGGGGACACCTGAACCAAAGAGAAGCTATCGCTGGCTTTTATATTTAGGTGACGTCCCACAGTGGGTCGTAAAGAAAGTAACAAAACCTAGCTTTTCTATTACAGAAACATCCCACACATATATCAATCATAATTTTTATTACCCTGGTAAGGTAGAGTGGTCTGAAGTTAATGTCACACTTGTTGACCCAGCTTCTCCCGATGCCGTTCAAACTATGTATAATGCCCTTCGTGCTTCGGGTTATTCTCCTCCCGAAAACCAATTCGATACACAAACTATTTCCAAGCAAAGAGCCGTTAATGCTCTTGGTCAAGTAAGGATCGTCCAACTAGGCGACCAGTTCCCTGACCAAAGCGATAACGGAGCAATGAGTGCTGGACAAGAATTCGTTGAAGAGTGGATTCTTTACAATGCTTGGATTAAAGACGCTAAATTTGGTGACTTGGATTACACAAGTGACGAGTTGGTTGAAATCGAGCTTACACTTCGTTATGATTACGCTAAACTTAATGGCGATAACAATCAAAACCAAGTACCTGACCGCGAAGTCTTTGGCGGATAAGCAAAATAAAACACTTAACAATTAAACGTTTGTAGTTTATAATTTCCGAAACAAGAGAGGTTTTATGTCTAGGAATAATAATGATCGTTTAGGTGGCGCAACGCCCCCTGATGATACACCAACTGCTACTGTAGCAGACCCTACGACAACAACTACGGCTAACGAAACTCAAGCCCCCACGTTGGGGCAGGGGTCCGTTGGGCTTAACTTTGTTGTCCCCACCGAGTTTGTTGACCTACCTTCAAGAGGTCAATTTTATGCACCCAGTCACCCGCTTCATGGACAAGATACCATTGAAGTTCGTCATATGACGGCAAGAGAAGAAGATATTCTAACTTCTAGGACTCTCTTGAAGAAGGGCATCGCTTTAGATCGTCTTATCGAAAGCATTGTAGTTAATAAGAGTATTAAGGCGGATACCCTGTTGCTTGGAGACAAGAATAGTATCCTTGTTACGTCCCGTATCGTTGCATATGGCAATGAGTACAATACGAAAGTAACTTGTCCTTCTTGCTACTCACAGGTCAACTTCAATTTTGATTTGAACAACCACCAAGTACGCAACTCAAGCGACGTAGACGACCTTGAATTCGAAACAACGACTAATGGTACTTTTAAAGTTACCCTTCCTAAAACTAATGTTGTGGCAGAGTTCAAAGTACTCACAGGCGCAGATGAAAACTGGCTTACGCGACAAACAGAGAAAAAGAAAAAAATGAAAAACGCAGTAGAAAGCACACTTTCTGATCAAATGCGTTTATTCACTGTTTCTCTCAATGGTGTTACGGATAAGAAGACTATTAACGACTTCATTAACCATATGCCAGCAGCCGACTCCCGGTTCTTAAGAACCGCTTATGGCAAGCTCTCTCCTAACCTCGATATGACACAAGATTTTAGTTGTTATGAGTGTGGTCATGAGGGAGAATTGGAGGTCCCCTTCACTGCGGAGTTTTTTTGGCCTAAACAGTGACTATATGGAGAAAGTCTATGAAATGGCTTTCTTGATGAAATATCATGGCTCTTGGAGTTTTACAGAATTCTATAGTTTACCAATTGGCTTGCGTTCGTGGTTTTTAGAAAGATTACAGAAACAATTTGCAGACGAAAAAGCCCAACATGAAAAAGCGAGAAGAGCAGCCAAGCGTTAATAAGAGACCGGAAATACAACTCCGGTCTTTTTTTTGTAAATATAACTATTTATTTTTGTAATCAAGGCTTTAGGAGGGTCACACATTGGAACAAGTTATTCAAGAAGAAGAATTATCACCTATTGTTATAGATTTAGGCGCTAATAGGCGTGGAGAGCTTACAGAACAAACTCTTCTGCAAATGGGTGGACAAATCAAGTGGATGATCAGTCAAATGTTTGCAGGTACTCCTATCAATGCTATGTTCCGTGGAACCAAAAGAGAGATCAACTCATTTGGTAGCGCTCTTTACAGGGAGAAAAAGTATATGAACTCTTATTTAAGATACGGTCTTAATGACTCTCGTACATATAGAGATAAAGCGCGACTTGCTAGTTCCGTAAAGGGTTTTGAAAGTGCTACTGGCCTAACTTGGCCGTTTAAATAAGGAAAAAAAGCTGAATGGCTATTGACCAAGACATACTAAAGGCGTTAAAAGACCTTACGAGCCAGCTTAAAAGCGATGGTTCTCGCAGTGGCAGGAGAAGTTCCGGTCAACAGGGAGGGTCTGACCTTGACTCGTTGATGGGTGAAGCCCTTGGTACAGAGGAAGCCGAACGCTTAAATCGGGAACTTGAGATAGCCAAGACAAGCGCAAGAGATATGAGAGATTTCCGCCGTGAAGAAGCTCGAATCATGGGCGAGATAAATGACTCTGCGTCTGCTTTGCGTGCAAAAAGAGAATCAGAAGTCGAGCAAGCTAAAATTGCCCTCAAGACAGCAGAAGATACACTGGATAACGAGCAAGCCACTCTTGACTACTTGCAACAACAGCTTGATATCGATGCTGAAAGGCTTGGAGTGGCTGTGGAGCTACTTGCTGCCAATGATGCCGACTTCCAAGCCGCCCAAAAAAGAGTTAGGCTCGCACTTGAGCACCGCAATGCCCAAGCAGGCGTAACTGAAGAACTTCATAAATCTAGAGATGCAGCAGAAGATCTTGAAAGTTCGACAGAAAGTGTTCTTAATCAAATGGGTTTGTCAGGTAAAGGTTGGGAAAACAGCTTCTTTGGCAAATTAGAGAAATTAGGCGCATCAAAAACATTTCAAACTATGGGAACTCAAATCGCATCGGCACTCAAGCCCGCAAACCTTGTAGGAGCCGGAATGACGCAGCTTGTGCAGGCGTCTGTACAGGCAGTGGGAGCACGAGATAGAAATATTGCCAGCTTCAATAAAGCCACAGGCGCAGGCGGTAAATATAACCAAGTTATTGAACAAACATATAAAAGGACAGATGGTCTTGCCATCGCCCATGAAGATGCAGCAGCAGCAGTCAGTGACTTAGCAATGGGCTTCGGTGGTTTCTCAAAACTAACCGAACAAACACAAGCAGATCTAGGACAGCTTGTCGCTGGCTTTGAAAATCTTGGAGTGTCTGGCACTGAAAGTGTACAGTTTCTTGACACTGCTGTGAAAGGGTTAGGGATGTCTGCACCACAAGCAGCAGAAGAATTGAAGAAAACAGCCTTAGCCGCCGACGCACTAGGGATTCCGGTTGCTAAGTTTACTTCTGACTTGGCAGCGACCATGCCCAAGCTCGCCGCATTTGGACAAAGAGCCCCCGAGGTTTTTAGAAAAACTGCGGCTGTAGCTGATAAGCTTGGAGTATCCACAAGTGAATTAGTTGGAGCGATGGATCAGTTCACCACTTTTAGAGGCGCAGCCGAAAGCGCCGGTAAGTTAAACGCTATGCTCGGAGGAACAATTAACAGTATGGAACTTGTAGCTGCATCAGCAAAAGGACCTGATGAGGCTCTCAAAGTATTGAGAAAGGGTGTAGACGCAAGTGGTAAAAGCTTTGAAGATCTTGGGTTCTTTGGCAAAAAAGCAATTGCTGATTCAATAGGCGTTGACGCCCAAACCGCAGCTAAGTTGTTTAGTGGTGAGATCGGCTCTGTAGAGGACGCTCAAAAAGCCGCACTCGCAGCTACCAAAGATAAAGCCGATATGGACAAAAAGTTAAAGGAGATGATGGAGAAAGCCATTCCTATTGCCGATCAGTTCGCAGAGATGTTTAAGCAGATGGCACCGTTGATTACGCCAATAATTCAGTTGCTGCGCTTCTTGATCACGCCACTCGTGAAACTGGTTCAAGTTCTCGGTGACGCCGCCGTCGCCATACCCATCGTAGTAGGGGCGTTTTTACTTTGGTACAAGATAGCAACTGTAATGAAGGCTACAAGTGAGGCAACTACTCTGCTAACCGCATCCACAGGAAGAGCAGCATTAATAATCGGCGGTCTCGCAGCAGCCTTTGGTCTTTTATACTATTTCTTAGCGGTTAAAAGCAACTCCCCGGTTCTTTACTTGCTCCTTCCAATTGTCGCGCTAGGGATGGCCGCGATGAGTTCAGCATCAGTCCCACTAGCCGCAGGGCTCAAAGCCCTTGCAGTCGGTTTTGCTGCTGTAATAGTACCTTTTGGCAAATTCGCCCTTATAGCTGGCGGACTCATTTTGACTCTAACGGGACTTACACTTGGTCTGGCCTTGATGTTTGAATCCATTAATCTTGAAAAAATGGTTGCCTTCGGAGTGTTCGTCGGCGCTCTAGTCCTCGGAGCGCCCTTTATGTTTGCAGCCGCCCTCGGATTAGGAGCAATGGCCCTCGGAGTAGCTGCCCTTGCACTTGCCCTAAAAGTTACTTCCAGTAAAGACCTCCAATCACTCGCCACCATGATGGGCAGCGAAGGACAAGGTGTGGATAAGTTAATAGAATTACCATCTGCCTTAAGAGGTTCCCTCGGCGCAATAGAAGATGTATCGTCAGCGCTGGTCGGACTTAATCAGGTTATGGCATCTATGAACGCATCCAGCGCTATGGCTGGAATATCGATTGGCTATATATTTGAGTCCCTTGGCGATTTGGGAGATCTTGGACCCGACGCCTCCGAGGTTATCAAACAAACCACTAATATGGTTAATGCGGTTACAACTTTGGACTCCGCTGCTGTCGAACAAGCAGAAGCGTTACTTGACCACGCCGCACAGTTTATGGATTCAGCATCTGGTGCAGCAGGAACAGGCGCTACAACAGGAATACTTGAAAAACTTGCATCAATGCTCTCAGGGGAGAAAAGCTCTGGTAGCACTGCCGCCTCTTCTAATAGCCGCCAGGTTGTTCTAGCAATGGACTCCGAAGGCAGAAAAATAATGGCAAGGGGTATAATTAATGATATAATGCCTTTATTGAATAAAAAACTAGACACGAGGATTAATTAATGGCCCTCACCCCTCCCAAAATCGTAGACAACGCTTATATCCAAATAAGAGATATGAGAAACAATAATAACGGCTACACTGCCGGTGGGCAATTTAGCTTTGCAAGCGCAGACTATTTCTTTCCAGCTTTTGTAACTGGTTTTAGTGATGAGTTTGTTACAAACCATGAACAAACCAGCGTCTACGGTCGGATGGACCCGATAAACGTGTTCCAAAACACTCAAAGATCAATCAGTCTTTCTTTTATGTGCCCTTCTAAAAATGAAAAAGAAGCAGAGTACTATCTATCTACAATTTCTGCCCTTATTCGGTCTATGTATCCGAATTATTCCGCAGCAAGTAGTCAAGATCTAAATTCATCAATTATTACTGCACCACCAATATTCGCCATTCAATTCGGAAACCTGATACAAGATCCAAATGGTGGACTTTTGGTCGGAGTTCTTCCTTCACTGACTTTCAGTCCCAAACTTGACGAAGGTATGTTTATCCAAGTAGGTAAAAAGGCTTCCAGCGGACACACTCCTACAGTGTATCTACCGAAATCTATTGAGGTGAATCTAACATTCAACCCTCTACATACTTTCAATTTAGGATTCAATGACGAGAAAGAACAAAGAAGCGGGTTTAGTAAGTTCCCTTACGAAGACGCATCAGGACCACGCGCCAAGGGTTATACCAACGCCAAGGATTATACTGATCCGTATAACGCAAATGAAAACGCTGACATTAAGTTTATTATGGAAAACAGTTCAAGTCCAGAAGAAGCACAGGATGAAATTCTCCTCGCTCAATTAAGCGATATTTTAGGGTAATTAAAAGGAAACATATTATGGCTTTTGTTAGCAGATATCAATCAAGAACATATTTCAGAAACATCGACTCTCTTTATCAAGAGAAGTTGCGCAATAGAGACTTACCTTTTATTAAGATGTTCACAACCCCGGTTTTAACTTATCCATCGGCAGAGCAACTTTTAAATTTGGTTATCCAAAAAGAAATATGGGCAATTGGTAGCAGTTATCCGAAGCTCGCATCCCAGTATTACGGAGATGCTGAATTGTGGTGGGTAATTGGTTGGTTTAACAAGAAACCAACAGAGTTTCTGATGAGTGTAGGGGATACTGTTTCAATACCCCTCCCTCTCGAAAGAATTTTAGGATATTACGGAGTATAAGATATGAGTTACGAAGTCGGAGTCAGCGGTGTAGGAAGCAGTGATACCTCCAAAGAGGCACAGGATATTCGTACCGAGTCGGCATCCGCCGCAAAGGCTCAGTCCGCAAATATTGATCCACTAAAGGCTCGACTCAATGCAAATTTATCTGCTCTCAAGGAAGCCGAGGGCAACAGCGATAACGTCGGTAGCTTAGACGCCTACGCCGCCACGGGCAACCTTTTAAATGACGCCGCCGTCTTGTTGACTTTGTTCTGGAAGCAGGCACATCAAAACGGCACTTCCTTTGCGCTTGGGAATCCAAGATCTGGCGCAGCCCTCGGTCAAGGAGGGTTCGCAAAAACCGCCTCCGAAAACAAAGGACCTTACGATAGCTTTTTTTCTTTTAAAGACGACATGCCAAAATCAGAGTTGATTTCAATATCGAGCATCTTGAATAAGAACCCATCAGCACAACCCCTTCTCGATATCAATACAGAACAGATCTCGGCACTCGTCCCGTATGTAAAATTGTACAAACTGGTGCCAAGCGGAAATAAACATGAAGTGGTAGAATTTCCTTTTTCTAACAAGTCTTTCGGACTTGGTACCCTTGCTGGTAATATTGGATTGGAACAGATCTTAACCAACAGGGCATACCGAGGAGCAGACGCAGGTATCACAGACGTCAAGTGGACATTCGAAGGCACTGACCCTGTTACAGCGAACAAGTTCATTAAGCTTGAGGCAACAATATTTTTATCTAACATTAATGGACTCACACTTCAGCGAAAAACGACCACAGGGCACCCCTTCCGATACTCTGACCTAATCAGAAGAACCTCGAACATGAACCAAAATCCTAAAATCTATGCTTCTTTAGGATGGTCAATCCCTCCAAAAGGGCTGAACGATGGTATAATCACTCCTCAACTTCGAGCCGCTTTATATCTTTCAAGATATTCGCTAGACTTAAACCTGATGGAGCACGAATTTAGTTTTAACGAAAACGGTAGTTGTGAATTGAAAGTCGGATACCAAGCTTCCATCCTGATGAAAACCGGAAATGATAACTCAAACTTATTAACGGCAAACATAGATAACCGCTTGAAAGAACAGGGTTGGACACAACAACAACAACAAGAGCTAAACAGGTTAAAAGTAGAGCATGCAAAAAGAAATAGAAAAGAAAGCCAAAATGCCCATGTAGAAGAGTCCGGTCCCACACAAGATCTTCAAGCACTAGAAAACAGATACCAGGCTATAAAAAGGACTGTGAAAGCAGAATCGGAACAAGTTTTTATGGATGCAATTGTGCAGAATAGGGCTGTAAAAGAAATTCTATTGCCCCGTGAGTTGTACTGGAAGAATTGGAACCCAGCAGATTGGATATGTGGAGAAGACCAATCGGTCCCAAAGTTAACCCCAAGCCTCCTTCAAAACTATCAGAACCTTCTCTTCCATACTAGAAGCGGAACAAACGTGGGAAGTCAAGGCGTCAAGGGTGATCTTAAGGAATCCGCCGATAAAATGAAACGGAACACCGGAAAAGGACCTGAAGACATCAGTTCAGTCAAGGGATTGAGTAAATCTACAATAAAAATCGACCTGGGGGACAAAAACCTACCAATGCTCGAAAAGATTGCGCAAGCAGGCTTTTCAGGGAATACTCTTCAACTTGTATATTGTCATCTTGGCGACGTCCTAGACGCAGGCTTCGAGATTTTAAAAAAGAACGGTTTGAAACGCGGCGACGAGGGCTTCCCCAACGTTGTATTTGGAACAATCCCAAAGTTCGCTGTCTGCAAGGGAAGCGATGAAAAGTTTAGTAATCCAAGTGGATATATAAATATGGTAGATCTGCCTGTTCCAATGGGCAATGTAATGCATTTTTTAAATGATTATGTTATCGGCAGGAATATGAACAATTACTCTATTATGGATTATATCTATGATGTGCTAACAAGACTCGTTCCAAAAATGTTTTATAGCGCTTTTGGATCAGCCCTTGGACTACGATTCATTCCTAAATTAGATATTGTCCACGCAAAACCCACGTCCGATGGCGCAACGCTTAAAGGCAATAAGAAAAGCTTCAACCCTCTTACCCGTGTAAAGAGGGCACCAGGACAGAGCCTCCGCTTTCCTCCATTATCCAAAATAGGCGAAGTGGTAGGCACAGATGGCAGCAAAGAGTTTGTAAACGAAGGGGACATCAGAGAGACCTACACTTTTGTGATGGTAAACCTTGAGATTATTCAACCGAATGAAAAACTAAAGCCTGATTATCAGAGGGATTTTAAAAATGGTGTTTATTGGCTAAACCTCGCCGCAGATAATGGGTTGGTAAAAGGATGGTCTTTTTCTAAAACCGATGCTCCTTACTTATCTGAATCTCGCGTCTTTGGGGAGAATGGATTAGGAAGAGAAGACATATCAGGAGGTAATTTATATAACCTTAATATAACAATGGTCGGTAATGGGCTATTCAAGCCAGGAAGCCTTGTTTTTGTAAATCCTAATGGGCTCGGTTTTGATGCAGTTCTCGCGGAGCAGTTAATGATTGGCGGCTATTATACCGTTGTTAAATTAGATCATGAAATCACCTCGGGCGGCTATGACACAAATGTTGAGTTGGTTTACTTAAGGTCTGCCGACCCTGACCAAAGAATGAAATTAGGCGTCACAGGCGGAAATACTACTAAAGGAGCAGTTACAGGTCCTGAAGTAAAAGTTAATGAGAATGTTACAACAGTCATAGGCGAGCTAGGAACTGGATTTATTGGAGACGCCCAGGGAAACCAAGAGTTAATCAGAGAACTCGCTTCAGGCAAACATGATGATTTGGTAGATGAAGCGGTGGCATCAGCAGGCGTTGCTTCTCTCAAAGGGAGCAAGTACTATGGCGCTGCCCTCGCCAACGAGGTGAAAAATAAGACTGGAAAAGGTGGAGCCACGACAACAACGGAGTCTGGTATTGCTGTCACCGCTCAAGCCGTGGGTAATGTCAGTGCTGTGGCAGACGCACTCGATAGTATCAACCCGTTTAATTAACAATTATGAATTATAACAACGAAAAACCAATCAGCAATGACAATCGTCCAATGAGAGATCCCTTCGAAGATCCACCCTTGGCTAATAACTCTCAAAATGCCGCCGTTATCTTTGAAGAAAGAAAGTTTTACCGCGACGAGGTATACAAGAGCTTTATCTTCCAAGAAGACAATTTAATAGATTTCTGGAACCGAGTTGATTACTATGGTCGAATTGATAAAAAAGGAATGCCTATCATATGCAATGAAAGATATCTTAAGGCAATCACTTCAGTTAAAGATGACTCAAACCCACTTGCAATGAACTTTGTAGCAGATGCCTTTGACGATTTCTCCACGGCAATGAACAGATTACGCCAAACCTCGCCTGGGACAGTAAGCGAAGAATCTCTTTTGTTTCCAGTTGAAGCAGTATCTGGGTGGACATCTCCAAGAGAAGGTTACGCTAACTGGATGTCAAACTACTTCGATGTATATGCAAACACCTATTTGAAAATTAGGCAAGAAGAGTCCAATAGAATAACGAGCTTCGCAGGCTTTGTTGATAGCTTATTTAACTTCATTCAAGACAACTTAGCTGATATTCCTATCGCCTTTTCATCATATGTACTATCAAGATGGTCACCGATTACAACCAACGGTCTCGTAATCGACGTTTATGAGGGCAACAGTTCTGATGATAAAAGCAAGTTTGAAAGTTTTTTGACTGACCCTAACTATGAGATTTACCGTCGCTTGGCTAGGGAGCATGGCTTCTTAGTTGACAAAAACATCCCTTGGCGACTCGTAGCTAATTTAAATCATCCATATATGCTTAAAAAGCAAAAGCTAAATGGATTCTTTGGAGATAAAAATAACTTAGATCAAATCTTCAAACTTGGATATACCAACCCTCATCGAGAGGATATAGAGCTATTAAGAATTCACTTTGGCGGATTTTATAGAGCCCTGATTGAGTCCTTCCCAGAAGTAGTATCTTATAAAGAAACGATATGCAATGGCAAACGCACGGTAAAAACAATTAAAACCAAAAGAGAGCCGCTTAAAGATGCTTTTTATGCCAATGGGCAACTAAACAAAAATAGCTCCTACATCAGAGAGTATGGAGACTTATTCTGGCTTCGAGCTTACCTATATTTTAAGCTATATGAAGTAACTTCTGGAGGAATAACATTAAAAGAGGTTGACTCTAGGATGTCTAGATACTATGATATATACAGGGTCCGTGGATTTACAAAAGTTGTAGATGAGATTAATGCTATGACATTTTTTCGTACAACGCTTAAAGGCATTAAACAAAAGACAAGCGAGAACCCTTACGGTGAAAGTTGATTTTTCAAACGCTTGATTCAAAAAATGAATGTGTTGGATATTATGCTAATGGTAAACTGTACTATGATGAAGAGCCTTCCAGCTTATCAAAAACCTGGGCTTTTGTTCCTTACCTAGACGACTCCGTAACCTACGGTTCTCTCTACACCAAGGGAAAGAAGCTAGGGGAAAGTTGCCCAGAGCACTTAAAGGAAGATTATGATCGATCTTCTCAAAAGCTCAAAAGCTATTTTAGATCCTTTCAGTTGGCTAAAATTGATTTAAACAGTATATGTTTTTTTGATCTAGTGCCCCAAAGGTTTCTATTAGAGTACTACGATATAAGAAACAAGATTACCAATTATGTATTTGAGAATTATCATAAGCCTGACAACTATGATTTCCTTGTCGAGCTATCAAAGATCTCGCACGATATAAAGTTCAGAAAGCTAAACGTGGATTATTCCAAATTTTCATCCTTCTCTAATAGTGAAAAAACAAAGGCGTTCTACAAGAAATTAAGGAAGACGGTCCCTTACATCGATTATAACATCTTTGGCACAGTGACTGGGCGCTTAACTGTCAGCAGAGGCAGCTTTCCGATTTTAACCTTCCCCAAATCTTACCGTAAGGTTCTAAAGCCTAATAACGATCGCTTCCTTGAGTTCGACTTCAATGCCGCCGAACTACGGACCTTACTAGCTCTTTCAGGCACTGCTCAACCTGAAGAGGATATTCATGAATGGATTGTGAAGAATGTCTTCAACAATTCGATAACTCGCGAGGAATCGAAGACTAAAACGTTTGCTTGGTTATACAACCCTGAAGCAGAAAATGCAAAACTAGAGCGCCTATTCAATAAGAATAAGCTTGTTGATAAGTACTGGAAAGGTGGACAGATAACAACCCCATTTGGTCGAGTTATGGAATGCGACCGTAAGCATGCGTTGAACTATCTTATCCAATCGACTACGAGTGATATGTTCCTGTATCAGATGATAGAGGTTAACAAGATCTTAAAGAATAAAAGGTCCTATATCTCCTTTTGTATGCACGACTCTCTTGTAATCGACTTTTGTAAAGAAGATAAGGAAGTGGTTTCCACTATACATTCAATATTTTCAAAAACAAAATTTGGAGATTATAAAACAAATATATCTGTTGGAAGAGATTACGGGAGTATGATAAAAATGAATTTTTAGCACTAGTTAGGAGTATATGACTGGATTATTAAAAGGATTACTCACCTTCTTGGTCCTCGCGATAGCCTCTTGCGGCGACACGGGACTCGATGCGCCAAACACATCTTCCGCACTGGATGTCCCTCAAACTGTCAATGAAGATCCAAAACCAGTTTTGTCCCAAGCCGAGTATGAGGCAAAATGCCTCCGAACAGAATATTATTTTTGCCCTGGTGTCAATGGACCTCTATATCGTATAAAAGTTATAAAAGACATCTGCAAAGACCCCATCGAAGTAATACACATTAGCGAGTGTGAGGAATTTTTAGAGTGTAATCCAAGCAACTTTCACATGGGTGAAGAAGCTTGCACGACCTCCAATGGACTCCCAGGCACTAAAAAGATTTATTGCGATAAGGGATATATTAAAGAAGGCGCGTGTGAGACTGATTGTATGGAAGAAGTCTGCGACGGTCTAGACAACGACTGCGACGGCGAGACGGACGAAGACCAACTTAATGCGTGCGGCGAATGTGGTATAGAGCCTTCTGAAATCTGCGATGGCATCGACAACGATTGCAACGGATACGTCGATGAAGACTTGATTAGACCGTGCTCCACTATTTGTGAAGGCGGGTATGAGACTTGTATCGACGGAGTATGGACCGCCTGCACGGCTAAAGAACCTCAATCCGAAATGTGCGACGGAATCGACAACGATTGCGACGGGGCGATTGATGAAGGATTAGACTGCCTATGCACAATACAGGATATCGGAACTCTCTTCCCATGCCAAGAAGACCCTCTCTTGTGCGGATCTGGATATAAGACTTGTGAATGCAAAGATAAAGATTGTACGTCACTCGGATTCACTCCATGTTATGCGATGTGCCACTGGCAAGACCCCCCTGATCCTAACTGCGACCCTCTAGGAGGAAAGCCACTCCCATACGAACTTTGTAACAATCACGATGATAATTGTAATCAGCTTATAGATGAAGATTTATTTGAGATATGTTATACAGGACCTATAGAGACGATGAACATTGGAATATGCCAGTCTGGTATGATGACTTGCGAGAAGGGAAACTGGGGCAGCTACAGCGACGAAGGCTACTTCATCTCGGGATATTGTAAAGGAGAAGTGCTTCCTCTTGCAGAAGATAAATGCAACGGCGTGGACGAAGATTGTGATGGCGACATCGATCAAAACAAAGAGATGCAAGACACTGACATCCTCTTTATTGTTGACTGGTCTGGCTCAATGGACGCTGAGATTGAAGCAGTATTGATTGCTCTTAACGAGTTCGCTAAGAACTACTCTGACGAAGAGGTCATACAGTGGGGTTTAATGGTCGCCCCAAGAACTCCCGGCAACTTTGGACAATACAACTATCTAGAGCTTGTAAGCGATATGGCTTCTTTTGAAGATTTTATGTATGACTTCTCGTCATTGGACAAGAATACTATGAACGGTCAGTTCGAAATGTTATATGATGCTCTTTACTTGGCTTTGATGGATTTATCATCCTCCGAGCCTTGGCAGCTAGATGAATTAACATGGGCTACTATGGTTAGTAATGCCATAAAAGAGTCCGTTCCCGAGTTACAAAACTTTAAAGTTAGCTGGCGACCAAACGCAAAGAGAGTTATAATCGTGTTTTCTGATGAACATGGACAAAGCTATTGGATACCAAAAGCCCTCATTGGAGGAAGCTGGAGCACTAATATAGATGGCACAACACAGGACATATTACTAAAAATGATTTCAACAGCGGCTGATACCTCAATTTATACTTTTAGTACTGAAGGAAGCAAAGACTCTATAATGCCTTATGGTGGCACCGGGTGGGAACCACTAGCTCTTGCCTCTGGTGGCAAGTGGTTTAAGCTGAAACACAGTCCAGCAGAGATGTATACTAATCTTATGGAAATCATCGAAGAAGAAGTTTGCACCGAGTAGAGGTTTTAATGGATACAATAATTGGACTCGGCGCAGCCGGGTGTAATATAGCGGAAAAGTTTGCCGAATATCCTCAATATAAAGTATTGAAAGTGGATTCTGAAAGGCGACCTTTTGACTGGCTTAACAAGGGCTTTAAGTTAATTCCTGAACAAAAATCTCCTGAAGAGTACGAAGAGAACTGTCCTTTTCTAGGTGATTTGATTGAAGAGATTGATGGTGAAGTCCTTTTTATTCTTGCAGGAGGAGGCAAGATCAGCGGCTCTGCATTACGGATACTTCAGCAGCTTCAAGATAAGAAGGTTAGTATCTTATATATCCAACCAGATACCGACCTTTTACCAAAGACAGCAAAGCTACAGGAAAACCTTACTTATGGTGTCCTCCAGGAGTATGCACGGTCATCCGTCTTCGAAAGGATTTACCTTGTCAAGAACTCTGCTGTTGAAGATATACTGGGAGAGATTTCCATAGCTGAATATTATGATAAGATTAACGATTTCATTGTATCAGCTATCCATATGATTAACGTGTTCAAGTATTCAGAACCAATTTCATCAAATTTTGAAGAAAGCAGTGTTTCAAGTCGAATTACAACCTTTGGCATGGTTAATCTTGAAGATGGCAAGGAGACTTTATTTTTCCCCTTGCAATTTCCGCGTGAAAAGATATACTATTATGCAATAAATAAGAACAGTCTTAAGAATGATAAGGGATTACACCGAAAAATAATGCAACAGGTAAAATCTAAAATAGATAATACAGAAATTAGTGTAACTTATGGAATTTATTCCACTGATTATGATGATGATTATGTATATTCTGTTGCAAACGCTAGTTTCGTACAAAATTCTTAATTTTCATATTGACTTTAATTTGCAAGGCGGTATAATATGTTCATCTACGATCGTAAAAGCTACGAGGATTATCGTGACGCGATCTTGTATTTTATTGAGAAGCTTGGAAGATTTGCCGAGCTTACTTTAGCTAAATTCAAAAGGAGAATATAATGGCTATTAATATGGATAAGATGAAGCAGAAACTAGTGAATCTGCAAGGAAATGGAAGTAAAAAGAGTGCCTTTTGGCGTCCCCAAGACGGTGAACAGGTCATTCGTATCGTCCCTACAGCCGATGGTGACCCGTTTAAGGAATACTGGTTCCATTATAACCTTGGAAACAACCCTGGGTTTTTGAGTCCAAAGAAAAACTTTGGTGAGGACTGTCCCTTGGATAGTTACGTTCGCGACCTTTACCGCCAAGGCGATGAAGAAAGCATTAAGATGGCAAAGAACCTTTCTGCCCGCCAACGTTTCTTCTCTCCAGTGGTTGTCCGTGGTGAAGAAGATCAGGGCGTCCGCATCTGGGGCTTTGGCAAAATGGCTTATCAAGAGCTTTTGAATCTTGTTCTCAATCCTGATTATGGCGACATTACGGATACAGAAGAAGGTACAGACCTTGTTATTAAGTATGGAAAGCCCCCAGGCGCACAATTCCCGCAAACTTCAATCACTCCTCGTCGAAAAACAACAAAACTCTTCGATGAGGATGAGAAAGTCACGGCTGCTTTGACGCAAATCCCTGACTTTGATAGTGTTTTCGAGAAGAAGAGTGCAACAGAGGTGCAGTCGATGCTTGATGATTTCATCGCAAGCCAACTTAGTGATGATGACGAAGTGGAGAGCGCCTCCACTGAAAGTCAGAAATATGGTGGAGATTCCATCGATAGTAAATTTGACGAACTTCTACAAGAATAATAGTCTGCCCGCAGGGAGGCACGGGGTTACAGGTGTCTCATTTACACAAAACAAGGATTTTTAATGAGCTTGATTACTAAAGGACATAACGTGAAGGTCCATTATAAAGGCACGTTGGCAGATGGAACAGAGTTCGATAATTCGAAAACACGAGGAAGCCCAATTCAAGTCCAAGTGGGCTCGACTCAATTGATTAGCGGATTTGATAGTGCCTTGCATGGAATGGGGCTTGGTGAAGTTAAGACCTTTACAGTTAAAACTGATGATGCTTATGGCACAGTCAAGGAAGAGGCAATCCAAGAGTACCCCAAAACTGTCTTTCCACAAGGATACGAGTTTAGCGTCGGTTCTACTGTACAGGGTGCAAGCCCAACAGGTGAGCAGGTTCTAGCTCGAATTATTAGTCTTGGTGAGAGCACGGTCGTTCTTGATCACAATCACCCGCTAGCTGGTGAAGACCTTACTTTCGAGGTAGAGATTATTAATATTGAAGATGAGTAGCCAATGAGGTCACCATTACGTTATCCAGGCGGTAAAACCCGCGCTGTTAAAACAATAATGGAATTCATTCCCGAGGATTGTGGGGAGCTTTGCTCCCCCTTTCTCGGTGGTGGATCAGTTGAACTAGCTTTGGCTGAAAAGGGTATAAAGGTTCACGGTTACGACCTGTTCGAGCCTTTAGCTTGGTTCTGGAAGGCACTCCTAGAATCCCCGCAAGAATTAGCCCAAGTTGTTAGTTCGTTTAGAAAAGATCATAATCATTTTGAACTAAATGATGTGAAGGTAAAAGGACTTTTAAAGCAAGATTTTAGCAAGATGCGTGAAGAGTTGAGAGAAGAAAATGAATACTCTGTTGTTAACGCAGCAAGGTTTTATGCGATAAATCGCAGTAGTTTCTCTGGGGCTACTTTTAGCGGCGGCTGGTCACAGCGTGCAGCATATGCTAGGTTTACTAATTCTTCAGTCGAGAGGGTTAGAAACTTTAAAGAACCTAATTTAAGTGTCAAGTGCGAAGGATTTAAAGAATCTATTCCAAAGCACCCAGGCGCTTTTCTGTATTTAGATCCACCTTACATGCTTGGAAAGAAAGCAGACAAACTCTATGGGGATAAGGGAAGCACCCACTCTGGTTTCGACCACGATGGGCTACATAGTCTGTTGACAAAGAGATCAAATTGGGTTCTGTCCTATAACGATTGCGATGATATAAGAGATTTATACCGTGATTATAATATTGTAGAAGCCAAGTGGTCCTACGGTATGAATAAGAGCAAGAAGTCTTCTGAGCTATTAATCATAGCTAAATAAAACAACAAAAAAGGAAAACAAATGGCTAAAAAAGCAACTAAGATAGGGCGTCTGAGCCTGACAGAGATGAAGAATTTAATTAACAAGAGGGTGGGGATGTCCGTCGCTCATGACTTAACCAAGGATAACCCAACCGAAGTGAAGCAGTGGATTCCAACGGGATCCCGCTTTCTTGATTCGATTATCTGTAGAGGAAAGACAGCAGGAGTCCCAGTCGGTAAGATTACAGAGATCGCCGGTCTCGAAGGCGCAGGTAAGTCTTGGATGGCAACCCAGGTTGCTGTAAATGCTCAAAAGATGGATATGGATGTCGTTTACTTCGATTCAGAATCAGCCATCGATCCAGGGTATCTAGCCGAGCTTGGTGTGGACCTTAACAGGTGTTTATATGTACAGGCTACTTCGGTCGAAATGGTCCTAGAAACTATTGAGGAGTTGCTGGGCTCCAATGAGGGACAAATGTTATTCATTTGGGACTCTCTAGCCTTAACCCCTGCCATATCGGATGTTGAAGGCGACTTCAATCCTCAATCCTCAATGGCAGTAAAAGCTAGAATCTTAGCCAAGGGTATGTCGAAGCTGACCGTGCCTATTGCCAACGCACAGGCTACCTTCTTGGTTCTTAATCAGCTAAAAACTAACATTGCTTCTAACCCTGCGCAGCGAATCGAGGTAATGACGAACCCTTGGGTCACACCCGGCGGTAAAGCTATGCATTACGCTTATTCTCTGCGCGTATGGCTAACTGGTCGCAAATCCAAATCATCTTTCATTATGGACGGAGATGATAGGATCGGTTATCAAGTCCAAGTGAAGCTAGAAAAATCAAGATTTGGAACAACAGGAAGGAGATGCAACTTTAACATACTATTTACTGGTCAAAACCCCGGCATTCAGGACGAAGAAAGCTGGCTCGATGCTTTGATGTCCTCTCCGAATATTGTACAGTCTGGAGCATGGTACTCCTTAATTCATAAAGATGGAACTCCAGAGAAGTTCCAAAGCAAGACATGGACTAAAAAATTACAAAATGAGAAATTTAAACAAAGAGTGATTGAATTAATAGAGGATGAGATCGTCAAAAAGTATGACCAAAAAATGAACAAGGTTGATTCTAAAGGAGAATGAAATGAGCGTTTGTGTATTATATATTATGTTAAGTGGCGGGGTCTTTATGACTCCCACTTGCATCCCAGCCGAGGGTGTTATCTATCCAGATAAGATCGTTTATGCCGATTCAATTCCTGATATCTATCCGTATGTATCTTATCGGACACCAGTACGCCGACCCTCTATGGTATATCGTGATTGGCGACCGCTTCCATATCGCCGCGATCACAACT
>TARA_R110000737_G_scaffold193486_2_pt1 | contig 40268 bp, 35 predicted proteins | sample TARA_R110000737 | Tara Oceans TARA_R110000737 (sample SAMEA4398027) | marine metagenome | biome: Polar Biome; feature: [SRF] surface water layer (ENVO:00010504); material: water (ENVO:00002006), including particulate matter (ENVO:01000060) such as... | depth 5 m | reverse complement strand
GAATAACAGTCGTTTGTAAACGGTTATAAATGGATTTGTTGTTGATTATGTGATGGTTAATAAAAAAATATTATTCGAAAAATATTTCAGACATTTTGAATGTTATGGCCAGTCACTCAATTCAAGCATGATTTCTAGAGGTTCAAATTCAAAATCTTCTATGATACTAGTATTATATGTGTTATATTGTAAACTCTCCTCAACAACATAGCGCCAAAACGGTGCAATTCAGAAAAATCTAGAAGAAATGAAGAAATTGCTTTTCTTGTTCTGTTTTTCAATGATGTTTTCATGCGTCAGTGCGCAATTGGGTTATCAAAAACGCGTTGATTCATTGTTGAAAATAGTAAATTCGTCAACGGTTAGCCCAGAGCAGGTTAATCGTTTGAACCAGATATCCAAAATCTATTTTTATCAAGCTCCAAAGACGGTTAAAGATTCGTCCGAGAATTATTCCTTAATGGCTATAGAAGTAGCGCGCAAAATAAATGACAAAAATGGTCTAGCGACCGGACTATACGATTTAGGGAAATATTATTTAGGGGTGCTTGATGAGGCGACTAAGGCAACACAATATTTTCTCGAAAGTCTTGAATTGTATACCGAAATAAAGAATAATAGTGGGGTTGCCAAATGTTATATGCAGTTAGGACTCATTAGTTATACTCTTCAATATTTTGAAGATGCGATACGGAATTTCCAACTGTCATTGAATTACCAGGATGAAGCAACCACGAACTACCTCATGGCAATCACCTACACCGAAATAGACAGTTTTGCACAAGCCAAGGATCATTTCTCGCGTGCTATTACTTTTTACACAAAGAGTAAGCATCCCGAAATGTTAGCTGATTGTTACCTCTATCTTGGTAGGTTGTATTTAAAAACCAAAGATTACACTTCGTCTTTCCATTTTATGAAAAAAGCAATAGAAATCAGAGGATTTCTTGAGGACGACACTTCCTTATCTCGACCTTACGCCTTTCTTTCTGAATTGTATTTGGAATCTGGTGATTTAAAAAAGTCCATCTATTATGCAAAGGAAAGTTATAAAATGGAAATAGGTAAAAAGGGACAACATAAAGACGAAATAAGCCTTATCCAGGCAACAAAAGTCCTGAGCAAAGCTTATGCGATGAAGAAGAATTACAAACTATCCCTATTCTATCTAAATCTTTTCAACGAGTTAAATAACCGCAATTTCAAGGGCGGTATAAAGCAAAAAGTTGCAGACATGCAAAGCATGTTTGAGTTCAAGCAGGAAATGAGCATTCAGAAGATGCGAGAACAAAAAAACAAGGTAATAGCCGAACAACAAATCGCCACTCAAAAAATTCTTCGAAATTCATTTCTAATTGGCTCGCTTTTATTGCTATTACTGTTATTTGGGCTTTACCATCGATTCAAGTTTAAAAAGCGAGCCAATTTGGCATTGCTTGAACTAAACCAAATTGTCACAAAAGAAAAGAAACGTTCCGATGAACTCTTATTGAACATTTTGCCTCAAGAAATTGCCGAAGAACTGAAAGAGAAAGGTCATTCAGACGCACAGCTAGTCAATGAGGTCACCGTATTGTTTACGGATTTCAAGGGATTTACTTCACTGGCTGAACAGATGAGCGCAACGGAATTGGTAAACGATCTAAACATATGCTTCTCCTCTTTCGATAGAATAATGGAAAAGTATGACATAGAAAAAATCAAAACCATAGGTGATGCATATATGGCAGCTGGCGGTTTAAACTCACCTTCCGAAAACTCCTTAAAAAACACGGTACTTGCGGCAATTGAAATACAAGACTTTATTTGCAAACGCAAGGCGGAAATGGTTTACAAGGACTTGCCTGCTTTTGAAATGCGTGTAGGCGTCCATACTGGGCCAGTAGTAGCTGGAATCGTGGGTGTAATTAAATTTCAATATGATATTTGGGGAGATACAGTGAACACTGCCAGTAGAATGGAGAGTTCTGGAGAAATAGGAAAAGTGAATATTAGTGAAAGGACTTATGAGCTTTTGCGCACCGACCATGATTTCATTTTTGAAGCCAGAGGGAAAATTCAAGCAAAAGGTAAAGGTGAAATGGAGATGTATTTTGTGTCGAAAAGTTAAAAAACAATTTCTGTTTTTTAACTATGGCCACAGAAAAGCTCATCCCCCTCTATTTCTAATAATTACACCGTTTTCGCAACTGAAATTGCCTCCCTTACCACACTGCATTCATAAGTACGATAGAAATTCAGAACAAATACTGCGAATAACATTTGACGTTTTTTCTACCTTTTTTTATTCTGGCTTTCAGCTCAAATATTTGGGCCCAAAACGACTTAGGCAAAGGTTTGGTAAAAGTGAATTTATTTTTCATCGACTCCTAAAACTCCGGTATTCAAGCATACATGGCATTGATGAACGAAACTGGTTGGATAAAGTGGCGCAATGGGAATCAATTGCTAATTGAGTATTTTATTACTAGTTAAATTTATTAAGCAATTAATTTGTACATTAATCCTTCAAATTACAACACTATGAAAACAATTACAACATTAGGATTCTTGTTTCTTTCAGGTTTAACTTTAGTTTTTTCTCAAATATGCACTAGTACGGACATAGTAGGAAGTGCTTCAAACATGTATTCCATAGGTCTCGGAGAAAGCAGTGCGATCGCCGTTAACAACGACCTAAATACGGTTTTATTCATCCATCGAAACAATGATGGTTTGTTTGGCGGACATTCTGGTCAACTACGTTATGATATTTCAACCAATGATGGCGTAAGTTGGACATCCAATTTAGGTATTTTGAACCCCCTTTCCGTTAACGGAACAAACGCCGCTCGATACCCGAATGTTGCAATACACAACCCAGTTGGAAATACTATTCCCAACAACGCTTACTTGACTTATCTAGCGCCAACAGTTGCCGCGACTTGGGCATCTCATGTCTCTGGAGTTCGAAAATTGGATGGAACTGGAAATACAGAAAATTACAACCAAGCATCCATCACCAATACATTAATACCACGATCGGTTTGCAAAGGCGCACCTGGAATTTATTGGGGAATTGATTTGGTTAATAATGGAACCACAAATCTTGGTTATAGAATTCTCAAAGGGGTTTGGAACAGCACAGTAAATGACGTTATTTGGTCTCAAAACGCGCAACTTACACCTCCTTTCAATACAGCATATGATGGCACAAATCACGTGTCTAGTTTCGCAATTGGTTTCGATCCAACTGGACAAAAAGGATGGGCATGTATGATAACTCATATCACTCAAGGCACCTCCAGTTTTTCCTACTATCCTGTGTTTTATAGTACCACAAATGGCGGCGCAACATGGAGCTCACCAACACAAGTGAACATTGCACAATTTCCTTGTGTTTCGAGTATAATCACTACTGGAAATGTGGCAACTGTTGCTTTTGACATGGATTTAACGGTGGATATGTATGGTAATCCGCATGCTATTATGTGCATAGGAAACAACCCTAATACCTATTCTATCTTCTATACTCAAACACACCACATGTATGATATAACAAGAGAAAATGGTTTCTGGAATGCTATAGATCTTGGAAATGTCACTGGTCAACGAAATACTTTTGGAGTCGCTCCAAACACACTTTCTATGGATATGGCTCCTCAAGCAAGTCGCACAGATGAGGGGTCGAAAGTGTTTTTCAGCTGGTCAGGTTCGGACATTGTATTTGTACCGAATTCGCCTAATTTATTTGGAGCAGCATATGACGTCGTAACGCGTAACTGGACACAAACAAAAGATTTTACTAGTTGCAACCCTGCTACGAATGGTAAAATTTTGTTTCCTAAAATGGCTGAAAATGTTCTAGATGTTACTGGAGGATGGGAATTGCCTGTCATTTATGGTGAATCTACTTCTGGAACAGATGTGGCTGTGGCTTGTAATTTTAACTATTTGGATAGTTTGAAATTTACTCAAGCTGATTTTATTTTACCTCAATGCGTGGCGAACATTACCTTTTCTAGCGGCGATACTTTGAATCTATGCCAAGGTTCTTCTGGTGTGATAGTGCTTTCGAGTTCGCAAAATGGTTTGCTGTGGAACACTGGGTCTACGAGCCCGATTTTGACGGTTACAACAGGTGGTTGGTATTCTGTAGCCGTTCGGTCTGGTTGCTGCACTGGAAGAGATTCTGTTTTCGTAAATATAATTCCAACTCCTGTTTCTGCATTTACCTCTTCAGTAAACGATTTTAATGTTGACTTTAGCGACCAAAGCACAGGTGTTACTGGAACCTATACATATGATTTCGGTGATGGAAACACAAGCAGTTTGCAAAATCCAACCCACAATTACGCCGCACCCGGTTCCTACACCGTTTGTTTAACTGTCACTAGCAATGGTTGCGTTGATTCAGTTTGTCACGTTGTCAATGTGACTTGTACTATGCCAGTTATTAATTTCTCTTATACTATTGGTAATGGAGGATTGGCCACATTTACGAATAGCACAAGCCCTTCGGCGGATAATTACACTTGGGATTTCGGCGATGGATCAACTAGTAATCTTGAAAACCCGACTCATGTCTATACAGCATCCGGCAATTATACAGTTTGCTTACAAATTTCAGACTCTTGCGGAAACGATACGACTTGTATAGGAATCTCCGTTATTGCAAATTTGTCAACCCAAGAATTGTTTGGGGCTAATTTTACTTTATCACCGAATCCAACACAAAACTTTGTCCTAGTTTCTGCTCAAAATTTAGCTGACCAAATTTGGAATTTGCAATTAGTAAATGGAATCGGTCAGGAGTTTTGGGGAAAAGAAATATCCGGCACAACCATTCAAGAAACAGTGCCAATGGAAAACTTGGCAAGTGGAATATATTTCCTTCGCATACAATCTGAAGGTAGAGTTATGGATTATAAGTTAGTCAAAGAATAATCACAGATTCCCCATACTCGTTTTTGTTGCTTTTTTACCATCGCATTTGCGACCAGAATATTTACTGGATGCACATTGCGCGCACAATAACGCTAAGCTTAAGGCACAAAGGGAAATTTTAATAAATCGTTGCATTCTGATTGTATTTTAGGTTTTACTTACCGGTACAACGCATTTTCATTACTAAAATTGTATAATCTTGAATCTGCCAGCACAGAATTTACAAAACATTTTCACCATAAAACATGACCTATATTCTGTTTTTTACCCTTTCTTCTTTCGACATTTATAGTAGAAAGGATGGGGGCATCAATCCTTTCAAGAGGCTAGATTCTTGCACGGTGCACGAATCAGTAAAACAGATAAATTATTAATTCATTTCGATATGAAAAAAAGAGCACCAATTTCAAAAATTATGTCAACGGACATTCTAACAGTTAACCAAACTCAAACTTTGAAAGAAGTAAATGAAATACTAAAAAACAAACATGTTCGCCACGTGCCAGTAGTTTCGGGTAAAAAAGTAATTGGCATGTTGTCATCCACAGATATTCAAAAAATTAGTTTCATAAACACAGTTGATGGCGACGAATTGACAACAGGAATGTTTGATGTTTTAACAATAGAACAGGTAATGTCGAAAGACTTGAAAACGATGCAACAAGATGAACTAATTTATGACGCGGCTGTCATGTTGGCAAATAACGATTTCCACGCCATTCCAGTTTTAGAAGGAGAAGATTTGGTTGGAATCGTAACATCAACCGACTTATTGAAATATTTGGTTGATCAATATTAAAACCATCATTACTACTACTACTAACCCACAGAAGCAAATTTTCTGTGGGTTTTTTTATATACAGAAAAAGGACAACCCTGGATTTTGGGATTTCCAAGATGACCAGGATTTCTGTCTTGCACAGCTTAAAAACCCTTATTTATAATCTTGGCCTTCTGTTAATCTAATTAATCTTGGTTCAAAAAAAACCGCGATTCTATGGATTATACGATTCCCGTGATTTCAGTTGGTGGGTTAAATGGATTTCACTTTCTAAAAATCGTGGCCATACGTCAATCTAATTAATCCTGGTTTTTTTCTCTTAGTAGCTGTAGCTATAGGCGCTGGAAATAATAATCTATTTATTTTTTCGTTATTCTAGAAAATAAAACCCTATGAAATATCAAATCTCCATTCTATTTCTGTGTTTTTCTTGTACGGTATTGGCACAAGATTCCAGAACAAACGATCGGTTAAAATTAGGAACCGAAATTTCAACTACCTTTTCTGTTTTAGACGAAAATGGTATCACACCCTTTCTTACTTTAAAGAAAAAACGACATCAATTTGCTATTGGCCCGCGCTTCGTTTATTCTAGTTTCGATGATTATGAAATTCGAAACAAAGACAATCAAGTGTATACAATAGACGCCAATTATCGATATTACGCATCGAGTCAACCAACTAAAATCCGACCATATATTCAGTTTTCATTGGAATATCAATACGGAAGAAAATACGGCGAATCATTTTATGATTCAGAATCCCCAAACCAAACAACAATTGGGCAATCATTTCCAAATTCATTTAACCTTGGAATAGAGTCCACTCGTCACTACTTAAATATGTACACCAATTTAGGATTTGAGCTGGCATTGTCAGAGCATGTTTTTATAGCTAATTCTATTGGTCTAGGTTTGCAAACTGCACAAAAAACTTCCCGTTATACGGATGTTGATCAAGGCGAAATTGTTTATCGTTCTGCAACGAATTTATCTGTACAAAAAGGAATTGGTTGGATGGTAAATGTTGGTCTCGGCTTCAGGTTTTAAATATTGACCACATTTTGTGTAATGCCAGAAATTAAAGGGCTAAACTATTCTGGAGTTTCCCACAAGAAACCTTCAGATTCAGGAATAAAAGTGGTAGATATCAACTTTGTCTATAAAGACCATTTATGCCGTGATTTGGTACAGAATGAGGTGAGAAAGGTGAATTAGTATTACTAATTACGTTCCTAGGAATTATCAAGCAAATGCAATACTTAATGACCAAAATGTTTAGCGTAAAATTCTCTACCTTTGCACGATGGTAAAATTATTCTGGTTTATGCTCTTTAACTTGCTGACTTTTTCAGCTTGGGCGACGCATAACCGTTCAGGAGAAATTACCTACCGACACATTGGCGGAAACACCTATGAATTTACCATAACCACTTGCACTAAACTAGACAGCGAAGCCAATAAGGACAAGCTCGGAATTAAATACGGTGATGGGAATACTGACACTTTGCTCCGAGTAGAATTTTATGATTACCCATCAACGAATACCAAGAAAAATATTTATCGCGGAAATCACACCTATACAGGGCCAGGGACGTATTTAATTACGATGGAAGACCCGAATAGGAACGCGAATGTGCTTAACATTAATAATTCTGTTTCTACTGTATTCTGCATACAAACGAAATTGATTATTTCGCCGTTTTTAGGCACACCTAACAATTCATTACAATTCGATGATTGTCCATGCCCAGAAAACGCCTGTACTAACCAGTCTTGGGTTTATAATTTAGGCGCCTTTGATCCTGATGGCGACAGTTTGAGTTATGCTATCATTCCATGCAAGGGAACAGATTGTTTGGATTTGGCTATCCCCGGAGCTTTTCAATTTCCGCAAGATGTGGGAGGCGGAGTTATGACGATTGATCCATTTTTTGGGACAATAACTTGGACTTCTCCTACAATTCAAGGCGAATACAATTTTGCCATAAAAGTGACGGAATTTAGAGGAGGAGCGCAAATTGGATACGTCATTCGCGACATGCAAGTAACTGTAAAAGGTAGTTGTGGAAATGCCGCACCGAGTATTTCTTCTTTCGAGGATACCTGCGTTCAAGTAGATAGCACTATCGTAAAAATTCTTACTGCTACAGATAGCCCGGCTTCTCCTGGAGATGTTCCTGTTTTATCTTGGGATTATTTCGGTCAAGGATTTAATTTGGCTGTTTCGCCAGCAACTTTTATTTCAACTTCGCCAGCTGGAAATCCAATTTCAGGACAGTTTGAATGGACGCCAGGTTGCGCTGCAGTTAGCGAAACGCCTTACCTCTTTACTTTCGAAGCTTCTGATAATGGCCCAACTGTTTCACTTAAAAGTTTGCGTTCCGTTCGGATTCGAGTAAATGGTCCGCCCGTTCAAAATTTACAAATTTCGGCGAATTTAAGTGCCGCGAATTTATCGTGGGATATGGCCGATTGTCCAAATGTTATTGGCTACAATATCTATAGAAAAAACGATAGCACTTATTCTGCAAACACCTGCTGCGGAGCAAAAGAACCCTTAAATCTTGGATATAAATTGATTGGGAAACGAATGGCAAATGATTCCATATCATTTACAGATTTTGGTCCTTTGGTTTCAGGAAATAAATACTGTTATACCGTAACCGCAGTCTACCCAAACGGCGCCGAAAGCTGCATGGTTCCTCCAGTATGTGTGAATTTGCCATTTGATTTACCTATAATAACGAACGTTTCTGTCGATAGCACAGACTTCGATTTTGGAATAGATTCCATACGCTGGACGCACCCACAAGAACTAGATACACTTTTGTACACTGGTCCATACCAATATCGATTGTACAGCGGAGAAGAATTTGCTTCACCGAATACTTTGGTTTATTCTTCGGCTATCTCTTCGAGTTTATTTTCGCTCGATACTTTTTTCGTGGATAGCAATATTCGAACAACGGCTTTTCAATATCAATACCAAGTGGAATTGATGAATAATGGGGTTGCAGTAGGTCGAAGTGCTATTGCTCCTTCAATCTATATAAAACCCACTCCTGTCGATAATGGCGTGCAGTTGAATTGGGAAGATTTGACTCCTTGGAATAATTTCGAATATCAGATTTACAAATCACCAGCCATTGGGCAACCATTTGTTCTCATCGCAACTGTCGACACCAACTTTTTCGCTGAATACAATTTGGTGAATGGAATTGAGCAATGCTATAAAGTTAGAAGTGTTGGCCGTTACTCGCTAAACACTCTTCCTGATACTTTGTACAATTGGTCGCAATACATTTGTTCTACGCCTTCGGATTTTACTCCACCTTGCGCACCAGGAACAGTTTCCATCGTTCCTAATTGTGAAACATTGACCAACCTCATCACCTGGAGTAATCCTAACAATTCCTGTTCAGACGATGTGGTCGCTTATCAATTGTATTATGCTCCTAACAGTGAAGGACCATTTGAACTGATTCAAACTATCAATTCGGATATAGATACCTCGTATTTGTACCAATCCACAAATTCGATTGCAGGTTGTTATTACGTTACGGCTTCAGATTCTGTTATTTACAATAATGTAAGTATTCCTTCAGAAGTTGTTTGTGTTGACAATTGTGAGCCGGTTTATACCTTGCCAAACGTATTTACACCAAATGGTGATGGCCCAAATGATTTATACCATCCATTATTACCTTACAAATTTATTTCTCACGTCGATTTTCGTGTTTTCAATCGCTGGGGAGACCAAGTGTACTTTTCCGAAGATCCTATGATTATGTGGAATGGATTTGACCAGAAGAAAAACATTTTACTGACCGAAGGTGTTTATTTCTACGTTTGCAAGGTATACGCGATAAAACTAGAAGAAACAGAACCCTTTGAATTACAAGGATTTATTCATTTGATTTACGACAAATAATGTTTACAGGAATTATAGAAACTATGGGAACTATTGAAGCTATAGTTCACGAACAAGACAATATTCATTTTACGGTGCAATCACCAATAACCCACGAATTAAAAATTGACCAAAGTGTTGCGCACAATGGTTGTTGTTTAACTGTTGTTTCTCTTGATGCTGACAAATACGTTGTTACAGCGATTCAGGAGACATTGGATAAAACCAATCTTGGAGAATGGAAAGTGGGCACAAAAGTGAACCTGGAGCGTTGTATGGTCATGAATGGTCGTTTGGATGGACACATTGTTCAAGGACACGTGGATACAACTGCAACATGCGTAAATGTTGAAGATCAAAATGGAAGTTGGAAGTATACTTTTCGATACGATGGAAGTTCACCAACGGTAGAAAAAGGATCAATAACGGTTAATGGAACCAGTCTAACAGTCGTTGATTCAAAAGAAAATGAGTTTTCAGTTTGTATTATACCTTACACTTACGAGCACACTAGTTTTCATCAATTAAAAATTGGCGACAAAATCAATTTGGAGTTCGATATTATTGGGAAGTATGTGGCGAAACTAATGAGAGTGTAAAGTGAAGAGTTAGAAAGTGTAAAGTGGATTTACTTTAAAACTTTCCCCTCAAGTACTTTCCACTTCACTGACTACCACTTCTTATATTTTCTCGCCAATTTCTTTTTCAATCGTTTGATAACCGTTTCTTTTGAGCTGATATTTCCACAACGAATCAAGGCCGTTTTTACCATTACATCATTTCGGAAAATGAAAAACTCAAATGTTACAGAAGTTGCTTCATCACGATAAAGGGAGAAAAGAGTCCCATAATCTAAAGCAATATCCAAGCTGTCGTTTTTATTAGTTTTTTTGAATCGACTGTCGTATCCACGAACCGAAACCAACATATAAGTATCTAAGCCTTTTGCTTTAACAGCAGCTCGCATTTCTGGGCCAATTAAATCTTCTGGTCTTGCTCCTTGCTTCAATACGTTGATTGAAGGAACGGCACGCACATTCATTTCAGCAAAAAACTCCGTCAGGGCGATTTCAAGCATAAAGCGCTCGTCTGCTTTGTCCATTTGACCAACAATCAAGGCGTTTGTTAAATTCAGTTTCTGTTTCTGCCCGAATGTCGTTGAAACGACAAACAATAAAGCGATTAGGATAATTTTTTTCATATTAAAAAATTTCTTTTGCAATTGATTTCACTTGACTTGAATTCGACATTGTATAATAGTGAATACAAGGCACACCATATTCTTTTAATTCTTTCGACTGTTGAATTCCCCATTCAATTCCAACCTGTTCCACAGATTTATTGTCCTTGCATTTCATCAATTCTTTGGACAAAGCCTCAGGCAAATCGATGTGAAAAAACTTGGGAAGAAAAGAAATATGGTTTAATGATTTAATAGGTTTCAATCCAGGAATAATTGGAACAGTAATGCCTATTGCTCGGCAAGAATCGACGAAATCATAGAATTTCTGATTATCAAAAAACATTTGGGTTGTGATGTACTCAGCTCCCGCCTCTACTTTGCCTTTCAAATACTGCAAATCAGTTGAAAGATTCATGGCTTCAAAATGCTTTTCAGGATATCCTGCAGCGCCTATACAAAAGTCAGTGGGTTCCAAGTCTACATCATCCAGCATATAGTGGCCCTCATTCATGTCGGTAATCTGACGTATCAATTCTACAGCATATTGATGTCCTTTGGGATCCGGTCTAAAAACACTTTCTGTTTTTATAGAATCTCCTCGCAAAGCCAAAACATTATCAATTCCCAAAAACTGTAAATCGATCAAGGCATTCTCCGTTTCTTCTTTTGAAAAGCCTCCACAAATCAAGTGAGGAACTGCGTCCACTTCATACTTGTTCATAATGGCAGCACAAATTCCAACCGTTCCTGGTCGCTTGCGAATTGCTATTTTTTCCAACAAACCATTTTCCCGTTCCTTGTAAACAAACTCTTCTCTGTGATAAGTAACATTCACAAATTTTGGTTTGAACTCCATCATTGGATCAATGCCATCAAAAATAGATTGAATGCTTTTTCCTTTTAACGGAGGTAAAATTTCAAATGAGAAAAGCGTTTCTTTCGCTTCTTTTATATGTTGGGTAACTTTCATAATTTCTTGAGAGGTTAAATATACAGCTAATTAAAAGTCTATGAATTGCCTTTTTGCTGTGTCCACCAAAATTCTGTTAAATGAAGATCTTTTTCTGTCGTAATTTTTAAATTCTCTTCGTTGCCTGGAAACAAGAAAAGTGTAAATCCAGCAGCTTCAAAAACGGATGCATCATCTGTAAAACTATCCGTAAAATTTACTTCGTAAGCGTTTAAGATTTCATTTTTTCGAAAACACTGAGGTGTTTGTATTATCTTATATTCAGCTCTATTCACAGCATGGTTTTTATCGCCTTCAACACAACGTAAAGAATCAACAAGGCCAAGAAATGGAATTGCTCCCAAATGACCTTCAAGTGCGTCATATCCTCGCTGCAATGTTTCGTTAGAAACCAAAGGACGGACGCCATCATGGATCATGATTTTTTCACCCAAACATTTTGCCAAAGCATTTTTTATCGAATGAAAACGCTCTTGTCCACCATCGACAATTTCATGAATAATGGTGAAATCATATTGTTCAATCAATTTCATCCATTCCGATTTCCATTCTGAAGGAAGCGTAACGATGATTTGAGCATTTGGTGCGAAGGAATAAAAAGTTTGAATTGTTCGCATCAATACAGGGAACCCTGAAAGTAAGCGAAACTGTTTGGGATAGTTTCCACCCATTCGTTTCCCAATACCTCCAGCTGTAATTATTACGCTTAAATCCTTCATGTGTATAAATAAAAAAAGGTCATTAGCCAGAGACCAACAACCTTCAATTTCTTTTTTACGAACTTAAAATAGTTTTCCTTCTTCTTTTGCTTTTTTGGTCATTTTCATTTGAAGATTTAACCAGTAGAATAACCCTACAAAACCAAGAACGATGCATGCATAATTAAAAACATTTCCTATCATCTCTAATGGCAAGAAACCAATATTATTCATGAAATCACCAATTGCGTAAAAAATAGTTGAAGAACTCATTTGTTTAATTTTTGTGCTACAAAGTAAATAAAAATATTTTAAAGAAAGCGTGCAATTGCCCAAATTTATTGCCAACTGCACTCAGATTTGTAACTTTGGTTTCTTCGATTTGAGATTATGATAAATTACAACCCAAAAAGCTGGTTCAAATTAATTTTCGCAATCCATAAAAGCGACACACTGCGAATTCTATGGAAAGAGTTGATTTATATAGGTGTTTTCACCTTGCTCATTGATTTTGTAGTGATGCATTTTTTTCCTGAAGAAGCTGTTTTAGACAAACTAATATCCGTCTATTCATTGATCGGATTTGTCATCTCTTTATTGCTTGTATTCCGCACCAACACTGCCTATGATCGTTGGTGGGAAGGACGCAGAAAATGGGGAGAAATGGTGAACGACACGCGAAATTTAGCCTCTAAATTATCTGTTCTCCTAACTTCAGAAGAGGATAAAGACTTTTTTAAACGAATGATTCCCAACTTCGTATTTGCGAGCAAAGAACACTTGAGAAAAGGAGTAGATTTGCAAACCTTAAAATTGACGGTTTCAGAATTAGATTCTATTCGTTCGAAAAACCATATTCCACTGGCTATTTCCAATTTAATGTTCAACCGAATCATCCAACTTCGCGAAAAAGGGGTTTTAAACGGTGATGACATTTTCATTTTGGATAAGAATTTGAATGCCTTAATGGATAGTATAGGAGCTTGCGAACGAATAAAAAACACACCCATTCCCTATTCCTACTCTTTGTTTATCAAAAAATTCATTTTCATTTATGTAACCACCTTGCCATTGGCATTCGTCACAACTTTCGGTTATTGGTCAGCGTTGATCGCGACTTTTGTATTCTACGTACTGGTAAGTATGGAAGTTCTAGCCGAAGAAATCGAAGACCCATTTGGAACCGATGATAATGATTTGCCAACAGATCAACTTTGCGAGCGAATTGAGGCGAATGTTGTGGAGGTTTTGGGGCGATATTCCCAAAAAACAGATAATTTAAATTGAATTCTTAAACATTTTGTCAATTTGTTCCTTAATATGGACTAAACAATTTATCATGAAAATACTATTATTAACACTTGTCCTTACTTTCTCATTTTGGGGAATGAGTCAAAAATTAGATTCCGTTTCTTATGAAATAGACGGAGAATCTTTTACAGCCTATTATGCGCTGCCTAAAAAAGTAAACAACAAGACCAAAACTATATTAATCGTTCACGAATGGTGGGGTTTGAATGAATATCCCAAAACGCGAGCAATTCAATTGGCTAAAGAAGGAATGATTGGTTTCTGTATAGATATGTATGGTACAGGCAAAATAGCCACAGGCCCAAAAGAGGCACAGACTATGGCCACACCGTTTTATCAAAACCCTGAAAAAGCGTACAAACATTTTATGGCTGGGATGAAGGAAGCTTTGAAAATAAAAGGTGTAAATGAATCAAAAATAGCTGCAATCGGTTACTGTTTCGGTGGATCCATGGTTCTCAATGCTGCCAAAAAAGGAGCACCTATTGATGCAGCAATCAGTTTTCATGGTGGATTGGCTGGAGCGCCAATTGAACCGAACACCAAAGTTCCAGCTATTTTAGTTTGCAACGGAGCCATAGATAAATTTGTACCTGAAACAGACATAGAGAACTTCAAAGCTGACATGGAAAAGAACAAAATTAATTTCCTGTTCATCAATTACCCAGAATCTACACACGCCTTCACCAATCCAGGCTCAACGTCTACAGGTTTAAAATTTGAAATGCCAATAGCTTACAACGAAGCTGCTGACAAGAAAAGTTGGAAAGACTTTAAGAAGTTTGTGAAGGGGAATGTGAAGTAAAGAAGATTGCAGAAACCATATTTCAACGTTCTGAAAAACACATGAATCCGAATTGGATTATGAGCATGCATTATTGACTTAAATTCTTTATTTGGTTTTAATTCTATCGATTTTGCAGTCTTTTTTATTCTTCAGGATTTACTTTTAAATCTAGTTTTCGAATATAGTCTGTTTGTGGTATAGCAACAACACAAATCAAACTATAAATCACAGAAAAGCCTCGACAAATCGAGGCTTTTCTATATAATTATTCTGGACCTAACTATTTAGGCATTACTACTGTATCGATTACGTGAATTACGCCATTGCTACCCATAACGTCTGTCATAACAATTTCGCTGTAATTTCCATTCAAATCTTTCAACCAAATTTTTCCGTCTTTTTCAAGAACCGTTAAGACTTGGCCATTTAAAGCTTTCAATTCTACTTTGCCTTTTCCTTTCTTAAGAGCGGCAACAACATCCGTTGCTGTTATTTTGCCAGCCACAACATGGTAGGTTAAAATATTCGCTAATGCTTTTTTGTTTTCTGTTTCAAGCAAAGAACTTAATGTCGCTGCATCAACTTTGGCGAAAGCATCATTCGTTGGAGCAAAAACGGTAAAAGGACCATCACCTTGCAAAGCACTAACCAAATCTGCGGCTTTCAATGCGGTTACTAGCGTTGAAAAATTTTCATTCCCAATAGCAACATCTACTATTGTTTCTTGGGCTGTGACATTTTTCGTAAACATGAAGGTTGACACAATTGTTAAAATAAAGATTATTTTTTTCATAATTTAAAATTTTAGAATTCAAATAATAAACGCTTCGTGTGTTTTTTTGTTTAACCTTTTAACATAAAATAATTTGGCTTATCAATTCCGAAAACAAACTACTCTAACTTTCTTCTTTTATTATTTGATTCCTTTCTCTCTAATTCATTTTTTGGATAAATTCCGTAAATAGAAGCTAATAAAACGAGGCATCAGCCTATAAAGGTGGTGAGATTTCAAAAAAGTTGTGAAGAAAAGGCGATTCTGTCAACCCCAGTTATATTATTCGTTTTCTAATCAAATAAACATAGGTTGTCGCGGATTTCAGTCACACACTTACCTTGGATTTATAACGTGCATTGGTGGCAAATAAAGTAGTTTATTGCGACGAAAACTTTGACCAACATGAAGTATTTTGAGATTTGTTGAAATAAAGCAAGTTGAAAGTAAAGAAACTCATCGACTATATTCTTATTGCGCCTTACCAAAGGCAAGGCAAACATTTATCCCTTATTACGATAAACATCTTAAAATTAAACAAAACCATTAACGCGTTTGTTTATCAGTTTAGTAACAATGTTAAATCTAAATGTATGATGAAATTTATATTAGTTTGGTATCCCGTGATATTGGCATTTTTGTGCCTATTGTATTCGGTGGGATATGGTTTGTTGGGCATGACTGAAGAGGCGCAATATTCTGCTCATTGGCCAGGCACAATATTGCTTTTTGCAATAGCGATAAGACAAAGAAGAAAGTCATGAGTATCGGCTTCTTCTTAATTGGCGGGATAATATTTTCGACCTATATAGCGCTTACCTTCTGGAACATTTACACCTCTAATAAAAAGCAGAAAGAGGAAAATGACAGAAACCCAAAAGCTCGTATTTGAGGTGTTTAGGTTTGAATTAAAAGTCAATCTAAACTCAATTGAAAAATCCCTATTGCACAATTATTTTATAACTGTGCAATATGATCTAGAGGTTTAATCATTAACATAGATGAACCTTTTTCTGGAACTTAAAAATTTGAAGTCGTTTTTGTATATTGGCTAAACTTCCTTTAGATATTTCTTTTTTATCAAAGACCAAATTCAGAAAAATAATTACTCGCCTCAAGTTATAACTGTATTCTAAAATTCATTCCCTAATTTTAGTCTTATACCTTCTTGCTAAATATTACCTGAGGCCCATTTAGAGGTCTGATTAACAAAGCTTCCCAAAAATAAAAAAGTCCAACATTTCTGTTGACTTTTGCTCTTCTCCCGATAACTATCGGGATGGGCTTGAACCAACTCCGATAGCTATCGGAGTCTGATTAAAAGTCAGCCCTAAATCTATTTTTAAGTCCTTCGGACATTTCTGGAAACTTTTTTAAGTTTTCGATGTACTTACTACTTTTCATTTTCTTAATATGCTTCTCTATCGATAAACCTTGTTTTTCTGATTGGCAGGCAATCGTAAAATAAACTATCCAATCACTTGCTTTTGATGTAAACTTTCTGCTTTCAGCATTTTCATGAAACCCTAAACGCACATCTAAATTTGTTGTAAATCCTATATAATAGCGATTCATTTTCTTAGAATGAAGTATATAAACTTGATTTTTCATGGTAGTAGTTACTTTCTAAAACCAAAAAAGTCCAACATTTCTGCTGGACTTTTGCTCTTCCTCTTGGGCTCGAACCAAGGACCCTCTGATTAACAGTCAGATGCTCTAACCAACTGAGCTAAGGAAGAATTTAGACTCTCATTTCTGAAAGCGAGTGCAAATATAAGTAAAGAAAATTTACAGCCAAATCAATTTGAAGGAAAATAGTGTAATTTTTACTTTTTTTCTTCTAATTCATTATCGCGGAAGGCAGATGGAATCAAATCGGGTAAGATTTTTAATATGATTGGCAATATGATTGCGCCCCCTGGCAACATGAATATCGCTAGCGCAGGCACCGATTTCGCTAAATCCAAGAACTGCGTTTTTACCAATTCTTTTTCTGCCTTGGACAGATCCTCTTTCCTCGATTTGGTAATTAAATAAACCAGGTCTTTACTTTCTTTTAATTCCCTTGCCAATTTTTCCTTATTCCTTCCCAATATTTTAACCCAGCGTTTCGAAAGGTTTCCATAAAGTTTCTCATACGATGAAGCACTGCTCAATAACTCCTCTTTATCGCTATGCTGCAAAACAAAGTTTTCTATTAATGCTAAAGAATAATTGACTTCTTTTTTAGGTATTTCGAGAAATTGGCAAAGATTTTCAAAAACAGGATATTCTTCTGGGACTAACTCTTGATTCACGAATATTGTTAATGCTGAAATATCCAATAAAAACCGTCGGAAGAGCCAATTTTGATGGACAATCGTTGTGAAATCTTCTAGTTTAGCGCCTTTAACAAATCGTGCTTTTGCATGAGCTCTATGTTGCTGATCTAAATTAGATGAGTCTAGAAATGCCTTAAACATTGCCTTTTCGCTATCGGTAATTTTGTTATCTGAAAAGGCCGCCATCGAAAGTGCAACCAAAGCATTGTCTGCTAGATCGCTATATTGCGAAAGCGTTTCTTCCTTTTTGCGAAGAAATTCTCTATAAAGAATAACATCTAAGTAAATAAAGGCATTTGACAGGTAGTTCACCCAATATTTACTGTCTGTAACTTTGTATTTAACGTTTAAGCGACCACTTAAAATGCTTTCCAACCGTTCATCTGGCGATTCAGACATGAACAAACGAAATACTTTAGAAATAACTGGGGAAGTATGTCCTTCATAAAACTTCAATAGAGAGGATTTAAAATCCTCTGGATTCAAGGTATTCCCTTTATTTTCATTATGATAAATCAACAAAAGGGCTTCGAGAAGGAGTAATTTCAACTTCTCCGATTTTGTCCATTTGCTTTCATCTAAGTTTTTAGCAAACAACATTTCGGCTGATACCCCAAAAATAATCCCCGTTCGTAATAGGCTGAAATGTATCATTTCCCTTTCACTAAATCCTCTAGGAACGGTTAAATTCAAGCTAAAATGCTCATTTTCAAGCATTTCAAAGTATTTATTAATCCAACCTTTTGACCCTGGGGCTATCATTATAGGAAATTATTTGGGCAAAAATACGACAAGTTTATGTTAAATCTTTCCAGCTAAAACACAAACTTTTTTTTCTCTGAATATTGACCCTCCATCAGGTCTAAAAGCTTCGAAAAACAAGATGTATTGTCCAATGCTAGCTTTTTGTCCATCATCGTTCAAACCATCCCATGTAAACAATCCTTCGGTTGCTAAATATTCATTCTCTTTTAATTTTCGAACTACACGACCTAAATCGTCATAAATCGTAATTGTTGCTAAAACATCGTTTTCGTTCATTTTGTAACGAATTTGTAGCACATCCTCATATCCATCGTTGTCTGGGGAAAAGACTTTATTGGTCAAAGTAAATTCACCCGACGAAACAACTGGTACAAATTGAGAGTTCTCTCTTCCTGGCGTTCCGAACTGAACAGATTCTGCCGCTGTATGCCAGTTATCCGACAATTGGCTTGGATCTTCAGCGTTGATTCGCTCCAGTGATTTTCCTTTGTCGCTGTCCAATAAAGCAAAGTGCCAATCAGCAGAATAACCCACTCGGTCTAGAACTGTAGAACCAGAAAGCACAATAACATTTCCATCAGCTGTATTATAACTTGGCAAATCGCTTTTTACAAATCGGCCAATTCCATGACTTGGATAATTCTGTTTTACGTTCGTTGTATCTTTTGAAACAACAACATATTCACCTGGCAAAAGGATAAAATGTTTTGCTATCGTCTTTTTATTGGCAATAGTGTCACCTGCTATATTGGCAAATTGCCAACCAAAAAGATCCAACACTTTGTTTGACCGATTGTACAATTCAACATAATCGCTTCCGCCAGTTAATGGGTTGAATAATATTTCATTGATTACGACATCATTCGTTACTGGATTATCGGGAAGAATAAAGCTAGATGATAAATTCGCTAAATTTCCAGCACAATCCTCCACATTTTGAAGTATGAAATTGTACACTTGAGAAACCTCAAAATTCGGAGAAAAAGTCATAGTCATTTCCAAAGGTTGCGCGATAAGAATCGTTCGACTCGTTTCTGTCAAATTTGGTTGAACAGAAAAAATTGCATTTGCCAAGGAAAGGGAATCTACCGGTTCGTCGAAAACCAATTTTAGAACATTTGGCGCTTCCGCAAAAACAGATTCAAAGCTTGGTGCTTGCGTGTCTGGAGCATTTGAATAAACAGAGTTTTGCAAGCCTGGTGTTCCTCCAGTTGAGCTATTGCTCGCAATCCAATTTTTTGTTGAAGAACAAGGTAATGTTGGGTTTATTCTTTCCAAAGTATAACCTCCTGCTTTTTTAACGTCGTTTTGATACCAATCATCCGTATAGGAAATCTTATCTAAAACAACACCATTGCTATCTTTCAAAACAACATCATCTGAAGCATTATTCAAACTTGGAAATGAACTCACGGCAACCGAGCCAGGATAATCTAAAACGGATGAACTAGCGCATAAAATGGTATATTCTCCAGGACCCAGAATTTTCAATCCTATTGTTCCATCAGCACTTGCATCGCCTATTTTCCACTTATTCAGATTAAAATATTTGTTGCTTCTATTGTAAACTTCTATAAATTCTAATTCAGGCAAACCGACTACTGGCGATGGATCCGGAAAAAATTCATTGATTAAAACATCTCCTGGCAAAGGTTGGTCTGTCAATACAAATTGTCCTGTCAAATTCGCGGAATTTCCAGCGCAATCTTCAATAGGTTGAAGCGTAAAATTGTAAACCGTTGAGTTTGCAAAGTTTGGGGTAAACAGCATTGTCATTTCAACCGGTTGACTCGCTGAAATAGTTCGACTCAGTTCAGTTAATGCCGGTGATACACTGAACACAGAATTTGCCAATGAAAGCGAATCAAGCGGCTCTGAAAATTTTAAATTCAATGAGTTCGGGGTATTTGCAACGACTCCAATTAAGCTAGGCGGATTTGTATCAGGAGCATTTGAAAACACAGAGTTTTGAGCGTTCGGTGTTCCTCCGTTTGTGGCATTACTTGCAATCCAATTTTGCGAAGATGAACAAGTTAAAAGCGGATTGATTCTTTCCAAAGTATAGCCACCAAGTTTTTTTACCTCATCTTGATACCAAGCATCCGTATAGGTTAAAAAATCTAAAACAACGCCGTTGCTATCTTTCAGCACAACGTTATCTCCGGCATTGTTTAAGCTTGGAAAACTTGTTACACCGACTGAACCTGGAAATGAAACAACCGAAGATGTCGCGCACAACACACGATATTCACCAGGCGCAAGAATGGAAGAAGCAATCGTTCCGTCGGATGTAGCATCGCCAATTTTCCATTTGTAAATATTTAAAAACTTATTACTTCTATTGTAAATTTCCACAAACTCTAATTCTGGCAAACCAACAGTCGGTGTAGGATCAGGAAAAAACTCATTGATAATAACATCTCCAGGTGATGGGGCAACAGGAATGATGTAGGTGAAAACTACACTTTGAGCTATAGAATCATTTCCTGACAAATCTTGAATATTATACGCTGTCAATGAATAGGTATTTCCGTTTAACATCGGCAATGCTGTCGTTAAATGCACCAATTTTGGGTTAATTGCATCTAAAACAGCTGTGCTAATACTATTGAAAGGAGGCAAATCATAATTATTCGGATCCTCTGCAATCGCCTGGTTTAAAGGCTCATTGAAAAGAGCATCGACTGTACTTACGCTTAATGGAGTTGCTGATAATAAAACCGGAGCAGCAACATCAACAACTATATTTCCAACAAATACATCATCTAGGAAAAACTTGTTTGCGTTGGAGGAAGTATAAACACATTGCCATGAAAAATACGTTCCTACTAAATTTTGAGCATCTGTTCCCGAACCTTCAAAGGTATAATTTGTTCCTCCCGCTGGATCTGTATACAAAGACCAAAGTCCAGTTGCATCTCTAGTAACTCTTACACCAAAATTGAATGAATTCGCTATTTGACCTGAGGCACCCGAACAAATTAATGTCGAAACTCCGCCAACTTGCTTAAATAATTTAACTGCATCTACGGATAGCGCTTCGCCAAACTGCAAATAAAAACCATCTGGATTTGTCGTTGGGTTGACATTGTTTGAAAGTAAATATGCACGTCCGAAGTTGCTCGTTGAAGGCGAAAAAGTCATTTTCACGCGCATTCGCCATTCTTTATTATCCAAGGTGGTTAAAGAATGTGGAGTAGACAAATAGGAAGTTGCCGCAACACTCAAGTTTGTCTGCAATTCGAAACTTGGGTTTACAAAATAATCAGTCGTAGTTCCTAACCAAGCTGGATTTGTAGTAAAGTCTCCATCCGAAAAGTCATCTACAAGTTGAGAAAATCCTACGGAAATAAAGAAGAGTTGTGAAATTAGTAAAAGTGTCTTCATGTATGCTTTCTTCGCGTGAGTAAATATAGTAATTTTGCGACGACACATCAATATTAAGTTTTTATGAAAGTCGCAGTTGTAGGGGCAACAGGAATGGTTGGCCAGGTTATGTTGAAAGTTTTAGCGGAGCACAATTTCCCAATTACTGAATTAATTCCAGTTGCTTCGGAAAAATCAGTTGGTAAAAGCCTTTCTTACGAAGGAAAAGAATATCAAATCGTGAGTATGACTGATGCTGTTGCTGCAAAGTGCGATTTGGCAATCTTTTCTGCTGGTGGTGATACATCATTAGAATGGGCCCCAAAATTTGCTGAAGTTGGAACAACAGTAATCGACAATAGCTCTGCATGGAGAATGGATCCAGACAAAAAATTGGTCGTTCCAGAAATCAATGGAAATGAGCTGACTGCAAATGACAAGATTATTGCCAACCCGAATTGTTCTACGATTCAATTGTTGATGGTTTTAGCGCCTCTACACAAAAAATACAAGATAAAACGTGTACTTGTTTCAACCTATCAATCCATTACCGGAACGGGCGTAAAAGCTGTTCAACAGTTGGAAAATGAGCGAAACGGTGTTGACGGAGAAATGGCCTATAATTACCCAATCGATAAAAACTGTATTCCTCATTGCGATTCATTCATGGACAATGGTTACACAAAAGAGGAAATGAAATTATCGAATGAAACGAAGAAAATATTGGATCCTGCAATTCGCCTAAGCGCTACTGCTGTTAGAGTTCCTGTCGTTGGCGGACATTCGGAAGCGGTGAACATAGAGTTCGATAACGAATTCGATTTGAATGAGGTAAAAGCACTTCTGGAAGGCACTTCTGGAGTTACTTTGCAAGACAATGTTGCAGAAAACATTTACCCTATGCCTCGATTTGCAGAAGGTAAAAATGACGTTTTTGTTGGCAGAATTCGCCGAGATGAAAGTCAGGACAACACTATGAACTTGTGGATCGTTGCCGATAACTTGAGAAAAGGTGCTGCAACAAATGCTGTTCAAATTGGACAGATGTTGATTGCGAAAGGACTTTTGTAATTACCTCCAGAATTTCATTCTTGAAGTAAGAACAGATTCCCGATAATCGTCTAATTTCTCGTTGTAATTGTTATTCAAAAATTTGGTCAACAATTTATAGGTTCCCTTGCCTTGTTTGTAATCCATTTCTTCACCAAAAATTGGCATTCCGGCAAGGAAATATATCGTTTTCGATTCACAAACCAGAGGACTCATTTCCTCTTTCAGTAAGATAGGATCTATCAGCATCAAGTGGTTTTGCTTCATCGTTTCAGAAAGTGATTTATAATCTGAATAACACTGAATGGAATGTCCAGGACCATACCATAAATTTTTCTCAACCACGTGATTTACCAGTTTTTCTAACCAAAGTACAGGCCAATTTAGGTTTGGATTGTCTATTTCCTTTAGATCCCAATATCGCGGTATGCAAAAAAACAATTCATTGTATTCCCTGCCCTGATATCGCTCGTGAACGGGCATTTTGTAATTTGATAATCCGTGGGTAAGTAGCACACTTATTGGGTTATTGTTTTGCTCCAATTGTACGTGAAGAATTTCCAAGTTTTCGCTTACTTGCTTGAAAACAGTAATGTTCTCTGCTCCGAATCTTGCTTTTAATTCTTCTAACATATTTTTAGTTTATCAATTGGGTCAAAGCATTCCAAAAATCTTTCGATGAATTGAGACAACCTTGTTCAACCATTTGGTGAATTTCTAACTCTCTCAAAGTAGCATATCCCTTTTCACTTTTGAACAAATCCAAATCAGAAAATTGATTGATTAGTGCTTCATGGATAGATTCAGGTGTACTCAAATTTACTTTCTTTCCTGTTTTTGGTAAAATTGAAATCAACTTAATCGTATCTGGTGTGCAATGAAAAACCAAACAAGAGTTTTCGCTTCTGAACTCAAGGTACTCAATTTTTTGATAAACTTTTTCCAGGACAAGATCTGAAAAAAGTTCAACCAATTCTGTTGCTTTTTCTAGGTTAGATTCATTCATTTCCAACCATTCTTCATTGGTCACACCGTTTGAAATCATGAAATGCTTGAAGTCTTCGTCAAAAATTTCTCTTTCCTCCTTGGTGAGTAATCTATATTTCATGCTGCAAAGTTACCCAATCGTATGAAATAAAGCCTAATCCACAGTGCTTTCCCTAAACGAATAATCTTATTTTTGTACCGATGATGGAACAAAAAGGAATTGCCATACTTGGCTCTACGGGATCAATTGGAACTCAATCACTTGAAGTTATTGAAGCCTATCCAGAATATTTTGATTTACGAGTGCTTACGGCAAATTCCAATGCCGATTTGTTAATAGCGCAGGCTAAAAAGCACCAACCTCAGGCTGTTGTAATTGTTGATGAAAGCAAATACGATTATGTAAAACAAGCTTTGTGGGACGATGATATCGTTGTTTATGCTGGAGAAAAATCGTTGTCGGAAGTCGTAACATTTAACGAAGTTGATACTGTATTAACTGCTCTTGTTGGTTATGCCGGATTGAAACCAACTTTAGCAGCTATTCAAGCTAAGAAAACTATCGCTTTGGCCAATAAAGAAACCTTAGTGGTAGCTGGTGAATTAGTTACTCGCGAGGCTAGAGAAAATGGAGTAAATATTTATCCTGTAGATTCTGAACATTCAGCAATTTTTCAATGTTTGGTTGGAGAATTTCACAATAAAATTGAGAAAATTTATTTGACCGCATCAGGCGGTCCATTCCGCGGTTGGACGAAAGAACAATTGCAAACAGTTACAAAAGCTCAGGCTTTGAAGCATCCAAACTGGGAAATGGGCGCTAAAATTACAATCGATTCTGCTTCATTGATGAACAAAGGATTGGAGGTGATTGAAGCAAAATGGTTGTTCAATTTGAAACCGGAACAAATTGATGTTATTGTTCATCCGCAATCCATCGTTCACTCATTGGTTCAATTTGAAGATGGAAGTATGAAAGCACAAATGGGTTTGCCGGATATGAAATTGCCTATTCAATTTGCGTTAACTTTTCCAGATCGTTTGAAAACAGATTTTCCTCGTTTCAACTTTATGGATTATCCTGAATTGACTTTTGAGAAACCAGACAAAGAAACATTCTTGAATTTGAACCTAGCTTACGATGCTATGAACATGGAAGGAACAGCGGCGTGTTCACTCAATGCTTCAAATGAAGTCGTTGTGGATGCTTTTTTGAAAGAAAAAATTGGCTTTTTAGACATTGCCAAAATAAATCAATTCGTGTTGAATGAAAGCAAAAACATACTAAAACCAGTTTACGAAGACTTTGTTGAGATTGATCGTTTAGCCAGAGAACTTGCCCTTACCCAAATCAAATCTTAATGAAATTAACCTTCTTTTTCATTCTTGCTTTTGTTGTTGGAGCCTGTGTTTATCAAATTCCCGATGATGATATTTCAATTGGCAATAAAAAAGTAAGTTTAATTCTAGATAGTGCTCAAGTGCATCGTTTAGCTTCTCTTCCATTGAAATGTTTAGACCAAGAATATCCAAATAAATTGGGCCAAGTACTAAACAGTGCTGAAGATCTAAAAAGTCCTTCCACTCTTCATCCTGCATTCTTTGGTTGTTTTGATTGGCATAGCTCCGTTCATGGTCATTGGATGCTTGTGCGCTTGATTCGAGATTTTCCTGAAATGGAACAAAAAGACATTCGCGAAAAATTAAGCCAACGCTTAACCGCCGAAAACATAAATGCCGAAGTTGCCTATTTCGAATCCAAATACAACGGTTCTTTTGAAAGAACATACGGTTGGGCTTGGTTGCTGAAACTGCACGGATCGCTGCTCACTTTCGATGATAGTTTGGGGAAACAATTGAGCCAAAATGTGCAACCTCTGGCTGACCTTGTGGTAAAACAATTCTCGGATTTTTTACCAAAATTGAGTCACCCTTTGCGCTCCGGAGAGCATATAAATACCGCCTTTGGACTTTCAATGGCATATGAATATGCCGTGCGAACCAAAAACGAAAAATTCAAAAAATTAATTGAAGAACGAGCTCGTTTTTTTTATTTGAATGATGAAGATGCGGATTTGAGCTATGAACCAAGTGGATTCGATTTTCTAAGCCCGATATTTGAAGAAATTCACTTGATGAATATGGTTCTTCCAAAAAAGGAATTCACGAAATGGTTGTATCGTTTCATGCCTAGTTTATTGAATCCTAGGTTTGAACTTAAACCATTGGTTGTAACTGATAGAAGCGATGGCAAATTAGTGCATTTAGATGGCTTGAATCTGAGTCGTGCTTGGTGTATGTATGCAATTGCAAGAAGTGATAAGAGATTGACCCATTTGCGTGGTATTGCTGATGCTCACCTCAAAAGTTCATTGCCTTCTATTGTAGATGGAGATTACATGGGCGAACATTGGCTAGCTTCTTTTGCACTTTATGCTTTGTTGGAGCGGAAGATTAAGTAAACAAAAAAAGAGGCGACCTTTCGATCACCTCTTTTAAATACTTTTTACTTGTGTTTATTTCAAGCCCAATTTTCTTTTAATGTCTTTTTGGATCCCGTCTTTATGCAAGTAAATATTGATCGTTTTCAAATTGAAATAATTCTCTGAAACATATAAATATCCTTTAGGATAATTGCTTGTTCCCCAAGAGTTTTTAACCAATAAATATTTTGTTCCGTTGTCTTCTTTATAGATTCCAACGATGTGCATTCCATGGTCATCAGTCGTTGTTTTATTGTCGTAACCTTCTTGACGTAATTCTGGCGTAACTTTTACTTCTTTCACCGGTTGTGTAAATGCATTTGAAACTTTGTCTGCACCGCCATCGGAGAAGTTTTTGTTGTCCTTTCCAATCACATCAATTGTCGATACGTCTTCAGGAACAATTCCCAAACCATTCTTAAAGCTGAATCCTTTTTCAGAAACATCTGCTCCCCAAGCGACTGTATATCCTTCTTTTAAAGCGTTTTCAACCACAGTCATCATGTCTGGAAGTGGAACGTTATAACTTTCACCCCAAGCCCAGTTGTCTGGAATTTCCAACATGCATCTTTTATAGTCTTCGTATTGCATGAAAGAAGTTAGCGATACATAATCGTCCATGTTCATTCCTAAAGACGAAGCATACGACTTCGGTGTATATTTCTTTCCTTCGTACATGAATTCTTTTGGATCTGGACCCAAATAGGCATCCAAAATTCCGTTTATTGCTGGTTTCCAATTTGAAGTTAATGCCGTTCCTCTTGCGCCATCCTTGGATTTTAAAACGCCAGACATTGCTCCATCTATTACATTAAACAATTCAGCATGATTGTGTGCCTCTGCCCCGTTGACCAAACCTGTATAAACAGATTCTGGAACGATTCCATATTTACGAATCACGAAAGGAATGTCATGAAAAGCTCCTCCTTCTGAGAAATTGATTTTTCCATCCATTCGCAAGTACTTTTCAGCTTTGCTTTCATACGCTTTACGCGCGATGTACATTTCTGATAATAATGCCGGGTTCTTATTGCCCATTCGCATCAATTCTGATTCGAAAAACGATAAAGCCGAAAAGCTCCAACATGTTCCAGTGTAACCTTGACTTTGAACCGGTGTTGCGTCTAGATGCGCAATTTTAGTGAATTTATATTGTGAATTCTCTGCATTTTTTATTGTTCCTGTGTTCCCAAATTGGGCGAACAAACCTCCTGAGATAATGAGCGCTATGCCCAATAATTGATGTTTTTTCATAGTTTTTTGTAAACTTTTTGATGTTATATGAAACAAAAGATGTACCAATATACAATTGGTATTTTTATTTAAGCTTCGTAAAGATAATGATTTGAAAAGAGAATTCTATTATTTCAGAATCCAACCTTTGTATCCAGCAGCTTCTGCTTTTTCAGCTATGGCCTCCATTTCAAGAATGTTTTCAGAACCTCCAGCGCTTACTCTGTTCAATCCGCCTTTCCTATCAGCAATTTTGGCGCCTGTCATTCCTTTAGATCGTAACGTTTCAACCATAGATTGAGCATTTTCAAGACTTGAGTATGCTCCAACAATGTATTGTGGACCGGAAGCTTTTGCCTCATTCACTACTTTCTTTTCAGCGGGGGATGCTTGAAAAACTTCTTCTATTAAATTTTCTACTTCTGGGACTTCCTTGGTTTTCGGTTCTGCTTTTTTAAGCTCTTCAACCTCAACTTTTTCAGTTTTAATATTAACTGGAATGAATAAATCGTCATCGAATTTGTACGAATAAACGTCAACTTTTCCTTTTAATGTCTCAACAGTTTCTTCTAAGGTTTTCTCTTTCTTTTCTTTGGATTCTGGAAATGAAAATGTCTTTTGCTGATAAACACCTTCGCCAGAATGATACATTGGGTTGAAATCTTTATAGGAAATCATTCCCGACTCCAAAACATTGGTTTGCATTGGAATCCAATACGTATAGAAAGCGAATGGTAAAAGCGCCGCCGCTGCAGCATATTTCCAAATTTGTCTTCTGTTAGACTTCGGTTCTTCATTCAACTCGATAACCTTAGCTGCGGGTTGAGGTACAACTGGCGAAATTGGAATTTCTCTTGGTGAAAAGTCTATTTTTTCTTCTTCGACAACAGGCAGTGGAATGTGCACTTTTTCTGGTCGGTGCTGATATTCTGCTATTTTAACTTCTTCTTCTGTTATGAAATGAACTTTGTTCAAACCATAAGACTGGAGCAAAAGATTAAAGAAACGATCTTGTTCGAAGCTTATGTTTCTTTCGGCATCTAGATAAAGATGACCAATTTTGTCTATGCTTACTCGCTGACCTTCTTGCAAACGTGAATGCCAATCAACAACATGGCTTGTAAGCAACTTTTCAGCTTCATTGTAATTCATCCCTCCTTCAACAGAAAGATGTGAAATCAAGAGCCCATCGTTGTTAATCAATTGGCGATTAAAAAGAATTGATTTTCGAGGTGGAGTAATCACACCAGAATTCATATCAATAACAGCACCTGTCGATTGAGCAATAAACCCACCGAAAGCTGGAACGACCACACAATTGTGTCGTAACAATAAATCTACTATTGCTTCTTCTAATTTCATTTGTTACAAAGGTAAAGAATTCCTCTACCTTCTACAAGTTACGGGAAATAGCCTTATATGTTACAAAAATGGAAGTACTTTTTCAACGTCGGCTGGAACATCAATGTTGGGAGTTTCTATTTTCGTTTCCATAACACGAATAGAATAACCATAGTATAACCATCTTAACTGTTCCAACGATTCAACTTGTTCAAGCTGAGTTTTCTCTAAAGAAACCAACTCCATCAACGTTTTACTGCGATATGCATACAAGCCAATGTGGCGCATAAATGGAAAATTCTCTTTTAACGATTCACTGCTATTATTTGTGTTCGGTATTGGGCTGCGAGAAAAATAAAGCGCATCTCCAGATACATTTGTCACGAGTTTGATTCGATTTGGATTATTGAAATCATCAGCTGAAACATCTTTGATTCCTAGTGTAGCAATGTTGACGTTTTCGTCTTTAAATGCTTGTAAAAGCTCATCTATCTGTTGCGAAGAAACAAGCGGTTCGTCTCCTTGAATATTTATTACAACATCAAATTCTGAATGACGAGAGAGTATTTCTCCACATCTATCCGTTCCACTTGGGTGAGATTTATCTGTTAATTCAACCTTTCCTCCAAATGAAAGAACCTCATCTACAATGCGCTGATCATCCGTTGCAACAATGACTTCGGTCAATAAATTGCTGCGTTTTGCTCCTTCATAAACGCGTTGAATCATCGTTTTGCCTTTAAGGTCGATTAACGGTTTTCCTGGGAAACGTGAGGATTCAAAACGAGCCGGAATAACACCCAATACTTTCATTTACAAAGTTTTAATAGGAAAATTAAAAATTTTCTCCTGAGGCAAAATAAGTCATATTTATTCGTAAATTTAAGTAACTAATGAAAATAAATAGTGAATACTAATCAATTACAACTACAAATTGCCTTGACATTTCTGCAAGGTATAGGCTCGATTCGAGCTCGACTTTTGTTATCCAAAATTCCAGATATTAACTGTCTTTTTTCCTATTCCCTGCATGAGCTCCAACATGCAACTGGTTTATCAAAAAAGATATTGAAACAAATGAATCGTGAAGAAGCCTTGATTCAAGCAGAAAAGCAATTGGGGTTTATTGAAAGAAACAACTTGAAAACTTTTTTCATCCAAAGTCCGGATTACCCTCGTAGACTAAAACAATGTGAAGATGCGCCGATGATTCTTTATGGACAAGGCAACCTAGATTTGAATCCATTGAGAGCAGTTGCCATTGTTGGAACAAGAAATGCAACGGAATACGGTCGTGAAGTTTGTGAGAAATTGATTCTCTCCTTGGTTGGCAAAAACGTTTTAGTCGTCAGTGGAATGGCGTATGGGATAGATATTTGTGTTCACCAACTTTGTGTAAAACACAATGTGCCAACAATTGGTGTTTTAGGACATGGTTTGGATAGACTTTACCCGAGCGCACACAAGAATACAGCAAATAAAATGCTCAATACCGGTGGATTACTCACTGAGTTTTTACCTGGAACACTTCCCGACAGAGAGAATTTTCCCATGCGTAACCGCATAGTTGCTGGTATGTGTGATGCGACCATTGTTGTTGAAAGTAAAAACAAAGGAGGTTCGCTAATAACTGCCGACTTAGCGAACGATTACAGCCGCGATGTGTTTGCTGTGCCCGGCAATGTAGGTCAAATGTATTCTGAAGGCTGTAATCAGCTTATTTCGGCATCAAAGGCTCATCTTTACCTGAGCCCAGAACAATTTCTCAAATGGATGGACTGGGGCGACAACAAAAAGGCAGCGAAAGCACAAAGGCAGTTGTTTTCAAACTTGTCAATTGATGAAAAAACGATGGTCGATCTTTTACAACTAGAAGGCGAACAACACATGGATGCTTTAGCGTACAAAAGTAAAATGCCTATCTCGAAGACAAGCGTAGTTTTGTTTCAACTAGAAATGAATGGTTTGGTTAAAGCTTTGCCAGGAAAGAAGTATGTTTTGGTGGCTTGAATCAAGTTTTTATCTCCCAAAGTTAAATCCAACTCCAAACTGCCATGATAAATCATAACGACAAGGCATATTATTAATAGCATACTTCTGTTTATAATAGGAGTGTGCATTATTACCATCTACATCTTTTGCCCCAAGGTAAATTGTTCCTAAAAAATTAATATTGCTATAAAAAGTAAGCCATGTTTTCGGATTGTATTCAATGCCAACTCTACCGTTTGCTCCAAAATCATGACGATAATAACCATTGAATGTTGCTTCGTAACCCCAACCTGCCCAGTTATTAGCAATTAATATGGATTCCAGTCCCCATCGATAATTACCACCAATACCAAATGTAAAATCTAATTTGCTGCTTAAATTTAATTTTCGTGAATAAGTTACATTTACTGTTTTGAGTTGTCTAACATATAGAATAGGCTTCCCATTGTAGTTTAAAGGTAAATGATTTAAATACCCAGCATTAAAAAACATGTATTCAATTGAAAGTGCTGATTTTTTATTTAAAACTCTTTGATAGCTAATTCCCCTAGAATCATTTAACACACCGTGAAATACATTAGATAGGATTGCGCGTGTTTGAATTCTTTTCGATTGGTTAATTGGCTCTGAGTTAACAATTGGAGTCCCATCAAAAAACGCATGAAAGAGTCCAGATTGTAATGATATTCTATTTTTATTTTGACCAAAGATGATACTTGGGGTGCATACGCAAAGTATTAAAATAGTTATTACCGTAATCCTCATTTTAGGAAAAAATTACCTGCTGTATTTTCATAATTCAGGCAAGTTTTGGTTACTTAATCAGATTGGTTCGTATTCTCACAAAAATAAAAACATTCTCGGAATTGAAGAGAAATAAAAAAGCCGTCTCAAAACTGAAACGGCTTTCTTATGATATAAATATTTCTTAACGTCTTACTCCTATTTTCAAGAAACGACGATTATCCACAACACCTGCTTTTTCGATTAGGGCCGCTTTTGCAAGATTTCCTGCACTTTGGCGATTCGTTTTAAGCAATGCTTCTGCTTCTGTTTTGTAGTTTGATGTTGCCGGTGCTTTCTTCGTTTTATCAACTCGAACAACGTACACACCCGTTTTTCCTTTTAATGGAACCAATTTCTGTCCGTCTTTGACACCACTGAAAACTGCTCCAATAATTTCTGGTTCAAAACCAGCATCGCCCATTTGAGGTTGAGAGAAAGTAACTTCTGCCTTACCCATTTGAGAACCAACTTTTTTGGCCAAAGCATCCATTGAACCTCCTCCAGACATTGAAGCGATGAAACGTTTTGCTTTTTTCTCTTCAATTACTTTCGCTTTTATTGAAGTTTCAATGTCCTCAAAAGTAGGTACTCCTTTTTCTTTAACAGAAGAAATCATTGCAATCACATAACGATCTTTGTCTTTAATTGGCGAGCTGCAAAGTGTTCCTGCAACAACATCATCTTCGTAAGCCAACTTGATGATTTTGTCTTCACCAAATGTTGAGTTAAATCCGTAAACGACAGGTTTGTTTTCAGTAATAACTATTGGGCGAACAACATATCCTTGTTTCGCTGCCAAAGTATCAAATACTGCAACTTTTCCTTTCAAATCGTTTTTCGCTTTCATTCGAGAATCCAATTTGTACAATAAGTCGTAAACTTTCGTTTCTGTTTCAGAACTTGTTTCAGGACTAGGTGTCAACATTTTTTGAACAACTGCAAGAATTGGGAATCTCACTGGTGTTCTTTCCATTGCTTCCATAATGTGGAAACCATAATCCGTTTGAACTACTCCAATTGATCCAATTGGTTTATTAGCAGCAAAATCAGAAAATTCAGGGACCATTTCGTAATCCATGAAGTTTTCATAAACTCCACCTGTTTCTTTTGAACCTGGATCTTCAGAGAAACGAGAAACATATTCTGCAAAATTGTCTTTGTTGATGAAGGCCAACAAACTATCTGCTGTTTTTCTAACAACAGCAACTTTAGCTGAATCTGCTTTAGGCGCAGCCAATAATAAATGACGTGCTTTCAATAAGTTTGAATTAAACCCTAAAACTTTCGCGATTTTCACTGTTCCGTTATCATCGTAAGGCCCTACAATTTGTCCAACACTTGCCGATTTAAACACAGTATCCATAGCAACTGGATAAGTAAATCTTGCTTTTTCAGAACCTTCTGGTTTGAATGTAGCTTGGCTATTGCCTGCATAAAATTTGAATTCTGAATTCTTCATAACAAATAATGAATCATTTTTTGTTGATCCAAACTTCGTTTTAAGGTCAGACATCATCGTTGTGAATTTTCTTACATCTTCTTGAGATGGTTCAATTTTCACATCAAAATAACGAACCTCACGACTAGCAAATTTATTCTCATAAATTTTGTCGTTTTTATGCTCATCGTAGTATTTCTGCAAGTCCGCATCAGAAACTTTAATCTTGTCATCCTCTAAATCAGTGTAACGCTTACCAACAAATGTTATGCTTTTCACTTCTTTTTGAGCCAAGTAATCCTCTTCTGCCTCAACTTTAGTTACATATACTCCTTGTTCCAAAAGAGAGAAATATTTCTCTTGTTTTCTTTTGTCTGTGTAGTATTTTTTACTCTCTTCCCATGCGTCGCGATCTTTCGCTTCTTTGGAAGTTTCCATTTGCTCGATACGCTGTTGCAATAATTTCGCATTGAAAAGACCTGTTGCAGAATCTGTGAAGTTTTGAGCTAAATCTGGCATAACTTCAAAACCGTCACGACCAAAAAGGTAAGCATCAAACTCAGCTTTACCAACGTTCAATCCCAAAGCATCAATTTCTTTGTTGATGATAGTAGACTCTACAATAAAGTTCCAAGCTTTATCATTTGACGCTTCTTGATCCTTTGCAGTGTACTCTTTTTGTTGTTGTTGCGCGTTGTTTTTGTCTTGCTCAATAAAATTTTGAGCCGCTTCTTCGAATTTTTCGTATTCCACTCGCTCGCCATCAACCATTCCATAACCTACCAAGTCTCCAGTACCTCCTGAAAAACTTTTCCAGTCACCCAAAATAAATGCAAGTAATGCTATCCCGATGATAATCACCAGAAGCGCAGATTTTTCGCGTATTTTTCCTATTAATGCCATTTGTTGTAAAAATTAAGGGTGCGAATATAATTAGATGAATTGACTTTAAAAAATTTACAAGCAAGTTTCCTAGTATTTATAGGAATTCTCTTTTATTTGAGTAAAAAATCAAGGCTCATTTTGCATTCTTTTTTCACCTAAATGCTACCTCAATTTTTCTTTATCCACTTTCCAACGTGGATAAAACCTCATGTGTCCACTCCTTGACACCCTTATTTAATGCGAATTTTGACTAAAATTATTACAAGTCTTATGAAAAACAGCCTTTTGATTTTAATCTTTGGTGTTATTCTTTTTGCCTGTGTTCCAGCGAAAAAGTACAACGATCTTTTAGAGAAAGAAAAAATTTGTGCTGGAGAATTGGAGAAATACAAAAATTCTTCCATCAACTTCGAAGGTAAGGCTGCTGATTTACAATCCAAATATGCCGTTATGACTAAGGAAGTAGCTAGTCTAAGGGCTGATACAACCAAATTAGGTCAGGATTTCAGATTACTCCAAGTTGAATACAACAAAATGACAACCCAAAATCAAGCATTGGAAAAAATGTTTGATAATTACCGTAAATCCGGTGAAAAAACCACTGCTAGTTTACAGTTGGATTTAGAGGCTAAAAATTTAGAATTACAACGAAAACAAGAAGTGCTTTCGACGCTTGAAAAAGACTTAGCACAAAAAGAGGCTTTATTAGCGGAGCGCGAAGCGAGAGTCAATGAACTTGAAGAAGCGATCGCCAGAAAAGATAAAGCTCAAACAGAATTAAAAACGCGTGTTCAAAAAGCACTAATAGGCTTTGAAAATAAAGGTTTGACAGTCGTTCAGAAAAATGGCAAAATCTACGTTAGCCTTGAAGCGAAGCTGCTGTTTGCCTCTGGAAGTACGACCGTTGAATCGGAAGGTAAAAAAGCACTAATCGAATTGGCAAAAGTTCTTCAAAATGAAAAGGACTTAGAAATTATAGTAGAAGGTCACACCGATACTGACAAGTTAACTAGCGCAACAAGTCCTAAAAACAATTGGGAACTATCTGTACTTCGAGCAACATCGGTAGTGGAGATTATGCTAGCAAGCTCGAGCATGGACCCTAAAAAATTAATGCCCGCTGGACGATCTCAATACTTACCTGTAGATCCTAATGACAAAGCAAAGAACAGAAGAATCGAGATTATTATCTCACCGAATTTAAACGAACTTTTCGACATTATTTCAAAGTAATATCTCCGAATATCAACTAGAATAAAAAACCCTTTGTTATTTCCTTAGCAAAGGGTTTTTTATGGAATCCAAGTTCCGCTGATTCTTGTATTTTTGTAGAAATGTCGACTAAAGCCGAAAAATTGGAATTGCAATTGCAAACGCTCCCCGAAAATCCGGGTGTGTACCAATATTTCGATAAAAACGACACTATTATCTACGTTGGAAAGGCTAAGAATCTTAAAAATAGGGTAAAGTCCTATTTCGTAAAAAATCAAGAATACGCGAAAACGAGAATTCTCGTCCGTCAAATTGTTCGCTTGGAATACATCATCGTAGACACTGAGTTGGATGCATTGCTTTTGGAGAACAACCTCATTAAAAAATACAAGCCGAAATACAATATAGAACTCAAGGATGACAAAACCTATCCTTGGATATGCATAAAGAAAGAGCCTTTTCCCAGAGTATTCCCAACTCGTCAAATGATAAAAGATGGTTCAAAATATTTAGGTCCTTACCCGAATGTGAAAGCCATGCACACCCTTTTGAAATTGATAAAAGAAGCTTTCCCCTTGAGGACTTGCGCTTTAGATTTGAAAGCAAAAAAGATAGAAGAACAAAAATACAAAGTTTGCCTAGAATATCATATTGGGAACTGCAAAGGTCCATGCATTGGGGAAGAGCCAAAAGATCAATACGATGATTACATAAAACAAATCGAAAACATTCTCGGGGGTAACATTTCTCCGGTTGTGAAAGGCTTGAAAGCAAAAATGGCCAAACTTTCGGCTGAATATGCTTTTGAAGAAGCGCATTTGGTCAAATCTCAACTGGACCTTTTGGAAAATTATCAGTCTAAATCGGCAGTAGTTTCACAAACCATTACTCAATGTGATGTAATTACTGTCCTTCAAGATGAGCGCTCTGCTTTTGTTAATTATCTCGTAATCAAAAGTGGGGCAATTATTCATGGTTTCACTGTTGAAGTTAAAAAGAAATTAGACGAAGAACTATCTGATATTATTGGGTTTGCATTACCTGAATTAAGAGAAAAATTTAATAGCCTTTCCAAAGAAGTTTTGATTCAGGAAGAAATGGATATTGAATACAAAGATTTGACCTTTTTTGTTCCGCAGCGTGGTGATAAAAAGCAGTTAATCGACCTTTCTCTAAGAAATGCCACTTATTATAGAATTGAGAAACTAAAGCAAGAAAAAATTGTTTCACCTGAAAAGCATCAAGATAGGATATTAGCCCAGATTCAAAAAGACTTTCGTGTTCCAACTTTGCCCGTTCACATAGAATGTTTTGACAACAGTAACATTCAAGGAACCAACCCTGTTTCTGCCTGTGTTGTTTTCCGCAATGCCAAACCAGCCAAAAATGATTACCGTCATTTCAATATAAAAACAGTTATTGGACCAGATGATTTCGCATCAATGTACGAAGCAGTAACTAGACGTTACAAACGCATGCTGGAAGAAAACCAATCGTTGCCACAACTTATTGTAATTGATGGTGGTAAAGGACAATTAAGCGCTTCACTTAAAGCTTTAGAAGATCTAGGTTTACGCGGAAAAATCGTTATCGTAGGAATTGCGAAACGTTTGGAAGAAATATTCTTTCCCGGCGATCAATACCCGATTTACATAGATAAACGTTCTGAAAGCTTGAAGGTCATTCAGCATATGCGAAATGAAGCTCACCGATTTGGCATAACCCATCACAGGAATCGTCGTTCGAAAGAAGCGCTTCAATCTGAAGTTTTGAATATTCCAGGAATAGGGCCAAAAACTCAGCAAGCCCTTTTCCAACACTTCAAATCCGTAAACGGAATTAAAAAAGCGAGCGAAGAGGAATTAAATAACGAAATTGGCACAGCAAAGGGTAAAATCGTCTTTATGCATTTCAATTCTTAGTTATTCACCGTACTTTTCTTGATAAATTGACATTTGCTACTTTAAAATCGGCACAATCTTGGTTTACCTTTGCACTATGCGTGGTATAGCTATTGTATTTTGTTTATTAATCCTTGCGTTCGGAACCGGTTTGCGAAAGACTTCAACGATAACTATAATTATCGATGCGGGTCATGGCGGAAAAGATCCTGGTCATTTGAGCCATTCCAAAGCCCACAAATCTGAAAAAGAAATTAATCTATTAATTGCCAACTATTTAGGCGGATACATTGAGCAATATTTGAACAATGTAAAAGTCATTTACACCCGGACAGATGATAAATTTCTTTCCTTAGATGAACGTGTTGATTTGGCAAACAACAACTCCGTTGATTATTTCATTAGCGTCCATTGTAATGGAAACCCGAAAAAAACAATTCGCGGTACAGAAAGTCATGTTCACGATTTTTCAGCTAAAAAGTCCTATTCTTTTGCAAAAGAAATCGAAAAGCAATTTTCAACTAGGGCGGGAAGAACTTCACGAGGTGTAAAAAACAATGACGATAGAGCTCACTCGATTCAAGTTTTAAAATTCACATCTATGACCAGCGTTTTGGTTGAATGTGGTTTTCTAACAAACGCTTCCGAGGCGAATTACCTAAATAGTACACATGGACAGGAAATTCTTGCTTCTGCCATATTTAGGGCATTTCGAACATCCGCTGAAACGCATTATCCGCACGTCAATTTGTCAAAAGATGAGAAAAAAGGCAATTACACCATTCAACTCATGTCATCTAAAACATGGATTGATACGGATGACACAAACTTTAAACGTCTGAAGTTAGATATATCCCGAACTGAATTAAACACCACCAAAGCATACAAATACATTTATTTCGCTGGAGACTTTTCAACAAAGGGCGAAGCACAAGAAGCGCTCAAAACCGTTCAGAAAAAAGGCTATCCCGATGCATTAATCGTTCAAAAAGCCAAATAAACAAAATCCTATAGAAAACCGTTGATATCTTAATTAGGTAAAATTGAATTTTCAATTAACTTTGCGACAATCAAAAAAACCGTTATTTCCTATTGGTTTTAATTAATATAAAATGGATACAAATAAAACAAGATATTCTGACGACGAACTAGCCGACTTCAAAGAATTAATAAATAAGAAACTTACTGAGGCTAAAGAAGATTATAATCTTTTGAAAGGGTCATTGTCAAATAGTGACAACCATGGTACTGATGATACTGGCCGCACTTTCAATATGATGGAGGATGGTTCTGAAACGCTTTCAAGAGAAGAGGTTGCTCAATTAGCTGCTCGTCAAGAAAAGTTTATCCAGAGTTTACAGAGCGCTTTGATTCGTATTGAAAACAAAACTTATGGTATTTGTCGCGCAACTGGTAAGTTGATTCGCAAGGAAAGATTGAAATTGGTTCCTCACGCTACCTTGAGTATTGAAGCAAAAAATGCACAAGACAAATAGTTCCTTTCGGAAACAATTTTTTCTAATCCTTTCTATTATTCTAATAGTATTGGTGCTAGATCAGTGCCTCAAAATCTACATTAAATCAAATTTTTCTCCAGGCGAAATTCGACCTATTGCAGGAAATTGGTTCATCCTTGAATATATTGAAAATCAAGGAATGGCTTTTGGAACTTCTTTTGGTTCAGCAATTTGGCATAAACTTGCACTAAGCATCTTTAGAATATTTGCAATTATCGGAATCACATATTATTGGATTACTCAAGCAAAAAGAGGGGCTCGAATTGAATTTCAAATTGCATTGGGATTTATACTTGCTGGCGCAACAGGAAACTTAATTGATTCCATGTTTTATGATTACATTTTCCCGTACGATCCTTGTATGCCATTTAATCACCTGAGCGGTTCAGGCGTGACCGTTGATTGTGGGATTTTTGGTGAAACGGAGACAAAGCACAAAGGATTTCTTTTAGGTAATGTGGTCGACATGTTTAAATTTCATGCCTATTGGCCACAATGGATACCATGGATAGGAGGAGGCGAAGTCTTTCCTGCTATTTGGAACTTAGCTGATGGTTCGATTACTGTTGGTGTGTTTATGGTGTTCCTTCGACAAAAAACGTATTTCCCAAAGGTTAATAAAACTACTCCAGAAATAGTAAGTCCCGTTTCCAAAGAAGAAAATATAAACGAAGAAATAGATTAGTTTATTCTTCAAGAATATTCTTTACCCTTCCAACTTCCCCAGACTCCAATTGAACTTTTATCCCATGTGGATGATTTGGTGATTTAGTAAGAATTCTTTTTACTATTCCATCTGTTAATTCACCTGTACGTTGATGGTGTTTTTGTACAATTTCCACTTCAATCCCTATTTGAATGTTTGATCTTTTGGAGCCTTCTTCCATGATTATATAGTCTGTTTAAGAACAAAGATAAGCGAACAAAATAAAGCCTCAATTCAAAACTGAACTGAGGCTCTAAACAAAACAAGTAAGTAGTATATTAGTTTAGGTTTACTTGTTTCGTTCTAACGGTTTCGTTTATTAAATAGTAGGGTTTTCCGTTTATTGTTTGTCCATCATATTTAATCGCTGTAATCTAAACAAAGCCTGAACCTGTTCCTAATCCGCTTAAATCTGAAGCGCTAAACGTATGAGATGACGTATTTCCTGCTTTTAGTATTATTTTGCTTCCTGATGGGCCGTAAACAGCATAATAAATGGAATCTGCATTGCTTACTCCGTTACAAGTTAAGTCATATGAAGAGCTTACAGTAACATCTCCTGATGAAATGCTCTGAACTGTTCCGAAACCTTGATTTGCCGTAGCTGTGAAACTTGGCCAAGTTCCTCCAGATGCTGTCCAAACGACCGAAGAACCAGTATAATCTATTCCTGTAACATCTGTTGTTGAAGGTGTGTAAACGTAGCTGTTGTTGCTATTTAACGTTAAAGTCTTACTGTTCCCAGAAGTAACAGTAAGTGTCCCAGCAGGAAGGTTAGTAGCGCCACCATCTTGACTAAATATGGCTACACCTGTTCCCAACTCCGTGTCTATATTTCCAATAGGTGTAGAAGTTGTTGTAACTGTTTTAATACCAACCAAAACCCCAAATTCTCCTGTATAAGTCGGCAAAATAGGAGTTGGTGAAGCTGCCGTTGCTACTGCA
>TARA_R110000737_G_scaffold353513_1_pt1 | contig 40498 bp, 31 predicted proteins | sample TARA_R110000737 | Tara Oceans TARA_R110000737 (sample SAMEA4398027) | marine metagenome | biome: Polar Biome; feature: [SRF] surface water layer (ENVO:00010504); material: water (ENVO:00002006), including particulate matter (ENVO:01000060) such as... | depth 5 m | reverse complement strand
AGCATTTAATCTAAATGGCAGTTACACAGAATCTGGGATGGTCTCCATTAATGAAACGGAAAATGAACAACGTTTTATTTTTACATTGTCTTCCTCACATTTACCTCTTGCGGATCATGTTCCAATCAAGCTGCTCAACCTATTGCATCAAGACATCGGGGGATTTAAAGACGTACGCATGATGTTTCATGGGTTTAGGCATACGGCGATGACTAATTTAGCATTAGTGATGCAAGGTCATCCTGACTTGGTTATGAGTCTGACTGATTACAATCAAGAAGATATTGAACGTATCAAAACAGGACTGCTAGGCGAGCACATTTGGGGTCAGGAGCTATGGTATAGCTGTGCTCATCTTCTTGGGCACTTGGCACCTGACAGAAGTTTTGAGCATTATAATCACACCGCTTGGTTAATGGCTTCTTATAGTCTTAGCCAAGCCGAGATTCAATTACCTTATGTCATGTTTAAAAATATCACTGGTATAGATAAAAAACAATTAAAAGAGAACGGATATAGAGGTGATAGCAATAGTATTGATCTTCAAAAGATAAGAAAACTATTGTACCGAAAAGTACTAGATAAGGATTATAGAAGTCCAAAGCAGTTTACTATTCAAGAAGATCATAACCCAGTCGTAGCCAATGCATATACCAACAATAAAACGCTATTAAAGCGGTATGGTTTACGAAGAGTTATTGGGTTCTTAGAAGATATGGTAGAGGATAAAAACGTCGATGATGTAGCTGCAAAATTCGATATCGAAGGCTTACACGCACAACAGTATTTTGATAATGCTATTAAGGTTCGTAATATTTTAACAAACAGAGGGCATAAGCGATTTTTTACTAAAACAGACACCTTGAAGTTAGCCCCATCGTTACTGAAAAATAGTCGTGAACAGAGGATCTTAGATCAATTTTTTACAAATACTACTGCAGTTAGAGATCAAAAAAATGAACAATGGAATCATTTTATTAGACTTGCGACTTCAAAAATGAGTACTTCACGCCCTAGTATTAATTTTTCTACAAAAGATATGAATGAGGTAATAGATTTCTTAAAGATTGGGACTAAGCTAATTGAAGATAAGTACTGGCTTATAAGAGGTAGTGATGAAATAATTCTATTACTCAAAGAAGAGCTAGTGGACTACCCTGGTTTAAAATTCGAGACGTATAAACCAGATAATGTTATTAGTCTAGGTATACATAATTCAAATAGCAAAAAGAACTCAAAGAAAAACAACAAAAGGGAAGCCTCTAATTATGAATATTCACCTCTTCTAAGGTTTGCTATACATCTAACATTGATTTTAGATTTAGATGCTCAGTTTTTGAAGAGTAAATCATTCAAGCAGTAATACATAATCTATTAGCGAAGGACTAAAAGAATTGTTTTGAAAATGATAAGAAGTTAGTAGGTTAAGATGTAGCTTGCTACCTAATCAATCTTTATTTCTAATTAAGATAATACAAGCAAGGCAAGATACTCTTTCACCTCTTAAACCGCCTAACACTATTCACCACCACCCCAAACAGCTCAAGCGACCCTTTCACCACGATATCTGCATAATTCTCATTATGAGCTCGTAAGATAATGTGTTCACCTAATATCAGCTGCTTTGCCGTAAAGCCATCATCGACCAGTGCAATCACGATGTCTTTGTTCCTAGCGCTTAGTGACCGATCCACAATTAGAATATCATTGGGGTAGATACCAATATCGATCATGCTGTCGCCTTCTACCTCTACCAAGTAAGTTGTCGTTGGGCTATGAATAAGCAGTGTGTTTAGATCAATACGGTTTTGCACATAGTCTGTTGCTGGGCTTGGAAAGCCTGCTTTGACTCTATCGCTGTATAAAGACAGTAATACCGTTTCACCTTCGTCAGTCAGCCTTCCTATTATCTTAACCGTCATTGAGTCCACCTTTGATTTAATCTACTTTGGGTAATTGGTTAATGTTTGTGGTATAGCAAGGCGATAGCATATCCCGGCTCATCTGCCATGACTGCTTATCCTTTATTCCCTCACTCGCGATAAACACAGCCGCTTGCTGATTGCTGTTTTGGCCATACCTTTTATTAAGCTGATCCATCACCGCAATGACCTCTGCACTTTTAGCACTTTGAGTGCATTGCTTATTGTCGTTACTATCCTCTGCAAACAAGTCAGGCTGTACCTCATCGTGCTGACAGATATCAAAGAGCATAACGCCCGCTTTAGCGTAGCGTATATCTTCGACAAATATCTGCGTCAGTATTTGCCGAGCTGCTGCTACCATCACTCTGGTATCAGCGGTCGGGGTTATAAACTGACATTGACCAGATATGGAGGTATAACTCTCGGTTTTGCTAAACGGACTATTCTTAGCAAAGACGCTGAGATAATGACAAACGCTATCTTGTTTACGTAGTTTGCTTGCCGCTTTTGCCGCATGACTACAGACTGCTTGGCTAAGCTCATCAGGGCAGCTAATACGAGTGGAGAAAGAACGAGAAGAGATAATCTGCTTTTTAGCCTCTAGTACTTCAATACCAAGACAGCTTTGACCATTAAGCTCTAAGCAAGTGCGCTCTAGCACTACCCCAAAGTGCTGTCTTATCTTGGCAGGCTCACAGATGGCGAGTTGATAAACCGTATGAATACCCATCTCATTAAGTCTGACCTTATAACGACGACCCACACCCCATACCTCACCAACATCGGTGATCTGCATGATGCGTCTTATCCATCGAAGGTTATCTAGTACGCAGACACCTTTAGTGGCGGGATGCTTTTTAGCGGCATAATTGGCAAGCTTTGCCATAGTCTTCGTACTACCCATACCCACACATACCGGAATACCGGTGTACTGCTCAACGATGCTTTTGAGCTTACGCCCATAGCTATCAAGATCAGTCATTGCGGTAGGATAATCCGCTAAGTATAAAAAGGCTTCATCGATAGAATAGACTTCAACGGTAGGACACAGTTTCTCAAGTGTACTCATGACTCTGTGAGACATATCGGCATAAAGCGTGTAGTTTGAACTAAAGACGGTAACGTCGTTCTGCGCACAAAACTCTTTGACCTTAAAGTACGGCACACCCATCTTGATACCAAGCTGTTTTGCCTCACTGGAGCGAGCGACCACGCAGCCATCATTGTTAGACAGTACGACCACTGCCTTACCTCTTAAATCAGGGCGAAAGAGCTTCTCACAGTTGGCATAAAAGCTATTGCAATCAACGAGCGCATACATGGCTGTCTCAGTAGGTGGAGGGTAAAAAAAGGCATGACCAATCATCTAAATACTGATGATCAGAGATGCCTTTGATTGTAGAGATAACGTGCTTAAAAATTCAAGAGCAAATAAGGGGTAGACGACGATGGTTGTCGTGAGGGTTTAAGGAGGCATAGTAGTTTCAATCCATGTACCCGTGATGTGAGACGAGGGTAGTCTGAACATTTGGGGAATGTTCAGCTCGTCGCAAGGGGAAATCTGTGATTTTTCTCAGCAGTATAATGTCATTCCGTTTCTCAGAAAATATCCTTAAAGGTATTTTCTCTTGCGCAGCTAAAATTGGCATGTAATTTTTTAACGCTACTCACCACGCACCCGTGATGGGTGCGAAGCATAAGAGTCACGTAATGGGCCATAATCTTTAATGTTTCAATCCACGCACCCGTGATGGGTGCGATGCACAACCTCGCCGCCAAACCCATTCTTAGCGTAGTTTCAATCCACGCACCCGTGATGGGTGCGATTAATCACCCCTGCATTTCTAGAGGCTAATCTAGATGGTTTCAATCCACGCACCCGTGATGGGTGCGATTCATTACTTAATGCTGGCGTAAATCGAGATATTGTTTCAATCCACGCACCCGTGATGGGTGCGATTAACTGCCATTGCGCCAGTCGTACCGCTACCCATGTTTCAATCCACGCACCCGTGATGGGTGCGATATTAGGACTTGCACAAAAATAGGGTTCTTAGCGTTTCAATCCACGCACCCGTGATGGGTGCGATCACCTCTCACATACGGTTTGCTATCTTGGCTGTCATTGGCGCTGATAAACTCTGTCAATTCCACTTGATTCTTATTGTCAGGGAAAGTGATATAAAATGCTTCATCCGCATTAATACTAAACAGTTTCTGCATGACACTGGAGGGTTCTACTTCTAGTGAGCTCTCTAATGTTTTATCCGTGTGCTGGCAACCGGTTAGCGTGGTTAATGTCACTAACGCGATAATTGAGCTGAATTGTAGAATCGTCATGGTATTCTCTTAAGTTTAGTAGCTATTCAAAAACATATTACTAAAGTCAACTATATTTCAAAATTCTTCTTATAAGGACTGATAAGTGTGCTAGACGGGGATAAAGCTGTTACATACAACTTCAGTGGCTAAGATATTAACAACACAGGTCAATACTTCAGTAATTATGAAAACAGCTTGTGCTTTAATCTTTTGTATACCATCTCAACCTGTTTAGACTCTAACTAAACTTTATAAAGCTATATCAGTTGATGCAATGTCGATTTCACACGATCCATCACAATCATTGTTCTAAACCACTTAATATTTGGGTTGTCATAGAACAACTCTTTCCTAATAACGCTATATTCTTCCATGCTTGAAACGACTAGGATCAGGATAAAATCTGCGTCTCCTGTCACGTAATAGCACTGCTGTATCGGCGGTTCTGAAAAGGATTTCTTTAACTCGTCCATCTTAGATGAATGAGATTTTTCTATATGTATTTCAACAACAATGGTAATGAGTTTTCCGATTTTTATGGGATCTACGACTGCTGTATTGGTAGAAATAACACCACTATCCTCCATCTTTTTTATTCTGCGTTGAACGGACGCTATAGATAAACATACTTTCTCAGACAGGAGCTTCAAAGAGGTTTTATTATCCTCTTGTAAAGTACGTAATATTTCCTTATCGAAATTATCTAGCAAATCTGGTGTCTTCATTAGTAAATTTTCTCGTTTATCGGCTCTATTCAGAACCTTATTCTTATAATAAAAGGGCTAAACTTACAAGTACAAATTAATAAATACTTCAGGGAAATAAGTATGCACTGGCAAACTAAGTTAGCTCAACCACAAGTCCTATCTACGCTAGGGTTTAAATCGTTAGTAACGCCTACCTATAGAGGTTCTACGGTACTATTCGAAAAACAGTCAGATGTCGTTGATGGTTGGGATCAGAAAAAAAACGGCTATAGCTATGGCTTATACGGAACGCCGACGACCATTGAATTGGCGGAACGCATAGCCGAGCTAGAGAATGCACATCATACTTTTACCGTTCCAGGAGGACAAGCTGCAATTGCGTTGGTTTATTTGGCCACCTGCCAGAGTGGAAGTCATGCTTTAGTACCTTATTCTGCCTATGGCCCAAATAAAGAGATGGCGCAAGGTATGCTCAAAAACTTGGGTATCGAAGTTGAGGCATATAATCCAATGCTAGGCGCTGATATTGCTCATCTTATTAGAGAAAATACTACTCTAATATGGGTTGAAAGCCCTGGTTCAGTCACTATGGAAGTACAAGATATTCCAGCAATTTGTGCTGAAGCTCACAAAAGGGGCGTCATTGTTGCTTTAGATAATACTTATGCAGCAGGAGTACACTTTGATGCATTTGGTCATAACGTTGATATTAGTATTCAAGCGCTTACCAAGTATGTCGGCGGGCATAGTGATTTGCTTCTAGGAACCGTCTCAGTAAGTTCTGAAAAATTAAAAGCAAAAGTAGGTGCTACTTTTAAGCAGTTAGGGCTGGCTGTGTCTCCAGATGATTGTAGTTTAGCGCTTAGAGGATTGCAAACACTAGCCATTCGACTCACGCATCTTGAAAAATCAACGCTCACAGTTGCCCACTGGATAGCAGAAAACCCTAACGTTGAGCAAGTGTTACATCCCGCCTTACCTTCTTGTCCTGGTCACGAGTTTTGGAAACGTGATTTCACAGGCTCTAGCAGCGTTTTCTCTTTTATTTTCAAAGACTATGTCAGCGCGCTTCAAGTTGAAAATTTTATTAACTCTTTAGCGCTATTCAAAATTGGTATGAGCTGGGGTGGTGTAACCAGTCTGGCCTTAGTTTACCCCTCTATCGAACGCCCAAATAAAGATTATGAAGGCCGTCTAGTTAGACTAAATATAGGTCTGGAAAATACTGACGACTTAATTTCTGATTTACAGCAAGCCATGCAATCAGTCATTTCTTAAAAGAAAACCTAATTCTATAAATAAATTTCAATATACATGGATGTCATAAATATGAACAAACTCACAAGAGGGTTTACTCAAAAAGAGTTTGAGACCAGAACAGAAAATGCTCAGAAAATGATGCATAAGCGCAAACTCGATGCAATGATTTTTACTACTGAACCAAATGTTCGTTACTTTACTGGTTTTCTATCGCAGTTCTGGCGCAGTCCCACGCGTCCTTGGTTTGTCGTCGTGCCAGCAGCAGGGAAACCCATTGCCATTATTCCTAAAATAGGAGCGACAGGCATGGCAGAAACTTGGATTGAAGATATATACACTTGGGCCTCACCTCAGCCAGAAGACGATGGCATTAGTTTATTGGCCAACACTCTTAATACGCTACCCCGTAAGCATGGACGAATCGGCGCTACATTAGGTATAGAGTCTCATTTACGAATGCCCATCAACAACTATGCATTGCTGACTAGCATGATAAGCAGTGATTTTGTTGATGTGTCACTTGATGTACATACATTACGTCAAATCAAATCAGAAGCTGAGATTGCCAAGACTCGTGAAATTTGTCGTATCACAAATGCAGGTTTTGACAAAATACCGACATACGCAAAAGTCGGTATGACAGAACGTGAAATCTGTAAACAATTTAGTATAGATATGATGAGAGAGGGCGCTGACGAGACACCTTTTGTTATCGCAGGGTCAGGGCCAGATGGTTATTACGAGATTTTAATGGGGCCCACTGATCGAGTCATCGATTCTGGTGACGTCTTACTAATTGATACTGGCGCCGTCTGGGATGGTTATTTTTCTGATTTTGATCGTAACTGGGCGTTTGGTCGTGCTAGCGAACAAACGAAAGCGGCTTATCGCGCTACTTATGAGGCTACGACTAAAGGCTTTGAAGCCGCGCGTCCTGGCGCAACCACAACAGATATCTATAATGCAATGTGGAATGTATTAGAAGCCAATGGAGCGTTAGGAAGTGACATTGGTCGTCTGGGTCATGGTTTGGGTATGGAGTTGACCGAACGTCCTTCTCATACCGCCACGGATAATACCGTTCTTCTACCAGGTATGGTGCTTACTCTAGAGCCAGGTATGACCTATGCGTTAGACAAAATGATGTTGCATGAAGAAAATATTGTCATTACAGAAGATGGTGCAGAGTGGTTAACAGAACGAGCTGAACCTGAATTAATCATTATTGACTAATAGCATCAAGAGCTGATGAAAGATGCGTATAGGTGAATCCTATATAAAAGGACAGCTATAGGTACTTTGGCCGCTCTAAAAAATCACATCGGAAGTGATATATCCACTGAATATTAATAGGGAATAAAATAAGATGTCAAATTCTTTAGACAGGAATCATCATGTGCTGGGCAAATGGACGCTATTAGCCATGGGGATCGGCATTTGTGTCGGTGCTGGGCTGTTTTCGCTTGTCGGTGCAGGTATTGGACTCACTGGACATGCTTTGTGGTTGGCTTTTGGCATTGCACTTATATTTGGACTGCTCTATAACATACCTATGTTATTTGCGAGTGGTGCGATGGTTTTAGATGGTGGCCCTTACGCTCTTATTAGTAGAATACTTGGCAAAAAATATGCGGGCATGTACGTTGTAAGCTTCTTTCTATATTTTCCTACGGTCGCTATATATGCATTAGCGCTAGGGTTTTACATAAACTCCTTACTTCCCTCAGTCACTCCTTCAGCGGGTGCCATCGCAGGTTTAACAGTATTCTATATTGTGAATTTATTTGGTCTAGATACCCTATCTAGATTCCAAAACATAATGACAACTCTACTGTTGGTTGGTGTTGCGACATTTATTCTAATTGGCTTTGGGCAAGTTGACTTTAGCCTTCTTTCACCACAAGCAAATCCAGATTTTGCATCCCAAGGTAATCTAGGTATCTTTAAAGCAGCTTGCTTACTTTCTTTTGCAACATATGCTCAATACTATCTAATGTATTTTAGTAAATACGCCAAAAATCCTAAAAAAGACATTCCTTTCGCGATGATAGGTACAACCGCTACCATTTTTATAATCTATCTTGGCGTTTCGGTCGTAGCCAGTGGTGTTCTTCCTATTGATGAAGTTGCTAACCAGCCTATGACCCTTGTTGCGCGAGAAGTTCTTTCAACGCCATTATTCGTGTTCTTTATGATCTGCGGACCATTTATGGCTCTGTCGACGACCATTAATAGTGTTTATGCCTCTTATGTACAACCCATTCAGGCAGCCACGCATGATGGATGGTTTCCAAAAAGTTTCGCTGTTACCAATAGAAGAGGTACTCCTTGGAAGATTTTAACGCTTTGTTGGCTAGCCTCTATGCTACCAATCATTCTCGGTTGGGACATCAGCACTATCGCAAATACTTACATTCTTACTGATATTTGTATTGGTATTTTTATGATGGTATCAATTGCAATGTTGCCTAGTAAATTTCCACATGCTTGGGCAAAGCGAGAGTTTGGTAAAAAAGTTCCTTTATGGGCATTTTATACGCTAGTAGGCCTTGCTGGTGTGGTGCAAGGGATTCTTATATACAATTCAATTACTTCTATCAAACTGTACATTGTACTGGTAACGGGGCTGGCTTTTGTTGCAGGAATTATTTATGCCATTAGAAAAGATAAAGAAATTAATGTTGAGAGCCCGAAAATTGCGACGACTATCTAACCAAGTATCACTCTTTTATTATCCTTCAGATATAACACTGATAAAACGTTCAATCATCACTATTCTAAATATAGCAATATGATGGATACAGTATTGCTATGACGGAAATAACAATGGATATGAATATGTATATGAATCTTGAGCAATTTAATGATTTTGAAATCAAGTTGACATTTACGCCTGCGCCTCGTCCAGACAGAGTACATATTGGTCTGGTGCAATTAGCCAATGATCATACTTTAGAAACAGATTGGTCACATTTACTGGCAGAACAAGCGTCTTTATTCAGCAATCGCGTATTTAAAAAAAACGGCATGACACCAGAAGCGTTGGATGAAGTTGCTACAAGCATTGGTGCAGCTGCGTTACTGGTGGCGGACGGACTACCAATGGATGTTATGGCATTTGCATGTACCTCCGCCTCATTTGTGATTGGTGAAGAAAAAATATCCAACCTGCTGACAGAAGGGCGCGGTGATATACCTACTACAAACCCATGGTCTGCTGCAAAAGCAGCCTTTAAACATCTTAACGCAAAGAAAATAGCTATATTTTCTCCCTATCCAACCGATGTTAACTACCAACTTAAACTGCAATTAGAAGATTCTGGTTTTGAATTAGTCGCATTAACTGGGTTAGGGATTATGGATGATAATATGATTCATAAAGCGTCATTAAGTAGTTTTGAAGAGGGTATTGAAATCCTTGTAAAAGATACTGGAGCAGAAGCAATATTTATGTCTTGTACCAGCCTTCGAGCAGTAGAACATATTCAGTATCTTGAAGATAAATACGGTATTCCTATCATTTCTAGTAATTCAGCTCTATTTTGGCATTCTATGCAACTTTGTGGCAAAACAGCTAAATGTTCAGGCTATGGTAAATTGCTAAATGGTGAAAAATAATTTCCATTGATAAGCTTATATTGGTGGAGGAATAACGGTAATGAGGAAGCTTTTTTAATAGCAATAAAAGGACATATTCATGAATTTAGAACAAAAAGTAGTCGAATGGCGTCATCATATACATCAGCACCCTGAGCTGAGTACCAAAGAATTTGAGACTGCAGAATTTGTTGCTAATAAACTCGAAGAGTTTGGACTGGAAGTTCATCGCAATATTGGTGGCACTGGTGTGGTTGGTATTTTAAAAAATGGTACTAGTGCGCGCTCAATGGGTCTACGTGCTGATATGGATGCGCTACATATACATGAACAAAATACGTTCAACCATACCTCAAAGAATGATGGCGTGATGCATGCTTGCGGGCATGATGGGCACACTGCTATGTTGCTAGGGGCTGCTCACGTACTGGCAAATAATAAACGCTTTGATGGTACAGTGCATTTCATTTTTCAGCCAGATGAAGAGCGAGCTACTGGTGCAAAAGCAATGATTGCTGACGGCTTATTCACCCGCTGGAAGATGGACGCTATATACGGTATGCATAATATCCCTGGTGTTCCAGCAGGACAGTTTATAACTAGACCAAACTCATTGATGGCAAGTGAAAGTAGCTTTAAGATTGTTATCAATGCCACTGGTGGGCATGCGGCATTACCGCATATGGGTACAGATCCGATCGTTGTTGGTGCGCAAGTGGTTACTGCATTGCAAACGATTGTTTCGCGTAATTTAAGTGCCATAGATGAAACCGCTATAATCTCAGTGACCAACTTTGAGACCAATGGTACGGTGAATGTTATTCCTTCACAAGTTACGATCACTGGTGACACGCGCAGTTTTACCGATTCAGCATTGGGTAAAATTGAAAAGGCCATTGAACGTGTGGTAGAAGGGCAGTGTATATCTGCAGGAGTCGATTACGAATATCACTTCAATAGCACTTGTTTGTCTACGGTCAATGCTTCAGTTGAGACGATTTATGCTGTCACAGCGGCAAAAAAAGTGGTTGGCGCTGATAACGTAAATGGCAACTGTGAACGATATACAATCAGTGAGGATTTCTCATTTATGTTACGTGAAATTGATGGTTGCTATATCTTGATTGGTAATGGTGAAGGCGAGTGTGGCGGTACTGCTCTGCATAATCCATTTTATGATTTCAATGACGATATCTTATCCATTGGTATGGATTACTGGGTAACCTTGGTTGAGCAGCAGCTTAATCAATAATGGCTTTATTATGTAATCTTTATATGTACCAAATTAGGGTTGCGACTTAGAAATCGTAACCTTATTCTAGGATTTATTAACGTCTGCATTATTTTTTTATTTTTTCATATAAAAAATTATGGACTTTACACATTAGCTAATATTAGTTTTGACGAAATTTTGGGTTGAACTTCTCCGAGTATATTAATTAGGGCGTGTCCTTATTTTAAAAATGTTGATAGACATGAAATAATTTGCAGTCAGACAAGGAATAACAATCTCAGGCTATAACGCCATAGTACCAATTTGCCTCCGTTTGGCAAGATTCAGCCACTTTTAACCCATGTAGATTATAGTTAAGCTCACTTAAAAACGTTATAGGTTAATTGCTTGTTCACCATTTTATTATTGGATGTTTGTGTCTTAAGATACGTATATTTTGAAAACATTAGGATACTCTTTTGACCTAGTCTAACCAGAGGTATCTAAAGAGTTCATCAAAGCAGTCACCACTAAGTTGTTTACATTTTTGAGTGAAAAAACGACCTCATCATAGTCTGAAGGTAGCTCCGCAATGGGTACCTTCACAAAACCATCCTTTCTTATTGCGCTTTCGCTCCATGCAAATCCTACCCCTAAGTTCTGGTAAACCGCATCGTAAACACTTTCTTGGGTGTTTACGATATACGTAGGGGTTATCTCTAAATTAATTTTTGCTAGCGCCTCATTTATAAGCTTTTGAGTGGTGGAGCCGTGTGTGCGGAATATGACGGTTTCAGTCGCTAATTCAGTTAAGCTTATAGATTCTCTTGATGCAAAAGCATGGTTCAGTGAGCACAAAGCAACAAGCCTTTGGGTAGCACATTTCTTAAATTGAAACTTGTCACTTTTTGGAACATTTGCAAGAATACCAACATCTACCTGACCGTTAATTACTCTACTGAACGTTTCATAAAAATTACCAAAATAGATTTCAGTCTGTAGCTTGGGATAGCGCTTACTAAACTGCCTAATAATTTCAGTACCCGGCAGCGGGCTGCATAGACCTACCTTCAATATAGCTGATTCAAAAACTTTACTTCTTTGAATCAGCTGATCTAGTTCATCTTCAACTGCTTGCACTTTACTCGTTAACGTTCCAAGCTCTAAGCAGTAATCTGTTGGCACAAAGTGCCTGCCACGCTGCATAAATAACTTAAACCCAAGATTATTCTCAAGCGTAGATAATGCTTGGCTAATGGCAGATTGAGACACACCCAAACGTTTGGCCGCCTGCGTGTAATTACCTTCCTCAAGCACAGAGTTTAAGATGTTTAGTTGATTATAGGTGTAAGGTTTCTTCGTCATATGACCCCCGTCTTTCATATAGGTTTCAGTTGCAGAGATTGTCAGGCTTATCTCCGGGAAGTACGAGAAGTTATACACGATAAATAAGACTGAATGATTAAATGTATAAGCTAACCTTATATTTGACGCCAAACTGTCATATTCATCTTCTATATTAGTTACGTGTAAACGATTAAAGCATTGAACAATTTACCTAAATGTATTTGCTTGAGCTATCACTCACTGCTAATACCAAAATATAAGTTTGGGCTTGAATTATGTTAGAACTAAGAAATGTGACTAAGAAGTATGATGGCAAAGTTATTTTTGAGGATATCTCCCTAAAAGTGAATAAGGGTGAGATTGTTTCAATATTGGGCCCATCTGGCTGTGGGAAAACCACGTTGCTGCATATTATTTTAGGTCTAACCGATATTAGTTCTGGTCGACTTGCCTATGATAAGGAAGACATCACACGTGTGCCTATGAAGCACAGAGGTTTCAATATTGTATTCCAAGACTATGCATTGTTTCCTAACTTGAATGTAAAGCAGAATATTGAATATGGGCTGCGCAATAGACCTAATGTCAGCACACAAGCGGAGGTTGATGAGCTAGTTGACCTTTTGGAGATTAAGCCGCATTTGAATAAGCGAATCAGCCAGCTCTCTGGTGGGCAGAAGCAGCGTGTTGCATTAGCACGTACTTTAGTGATGAAGCCTAAGATTTTATTATTAGATGAGCCTTTATCTGCCTTAGACGGGGTTATTAAAGAGACCATTAAGACACGTATTCGCGAGATTGCAGAGCGTTATGAGCTAACCACTTTGATTGTGACACATGATCCTGAAGAAGCAATGACACTCTCTGATCGCATTTTGTTGTTATCAGACGGCAAAGTAGCTCAATATGCTAAACCATCAGAAATCATCAAAAACCCTGCCAATGATTTTGTTAAGAGCTTTATCTTAAATCAGCTAAATATCAAACGCCGTAATATCTTGAGCCTATTTGAAGCGGACAGTGTGCCAACTGACCCCTTAGAAAAATACACTCAAATGAGACCTACACCAACTGGTAGCTCAGTTACTGAAGATATCAACGCCATAATCCAGCGCACAGCTGCTAAATCCATTAAAGACACTTCCACAGGTTAATCGCACTAGACCAACGCTGGTCTCTCAAAACTTACTTATTTCGCGCGTAGGTCATTATGAAACTTAATAACTCACCGCTAATGAAAGCTTCGTGGCTTTTCATTGGTGCGCTATTTCTCGTCTTTATGTTTGTGCCTTTAGGCAAAATGTTGATGCTGTCATTTAATGTGGCTGATGGATTAGGTCTAAGCCATTACGTCGATATCATCAGCAGTAATGACTTCAGACAAGTGATGTTAAATAGTTTTTTTGTCGCCATTGTTAGTGCGATGAGTGCCACCTTTTTGGCATTTATCCTTGCCTATACGGTGCACTGGACTAACTTGCCAAAGGGTTTTAAACAAACCATTAAGCTTGCATCACTGTTCCCTATGCTATTGCCAACAGTGACTTATGGATTTGCCATTATTTACACTTTTGGTAAGCAAGGTCTACTCACTAAGATTATTGGCTTTCAGTTGTTTGAAGACATATATGGTTTCTATGGTATGTGGCTTGGCTACACCATCTATACCTTGCCAATAGCCTTTTTACTGCTTAACAATACCTTTCAATATTTGGATAAGAAGTTCGTGATCGTATCAGAATTGATGGGCGATTCACGTTTACGCCAGATAGATATGACGGTCATTCGTCCCTTAATTGGTACGTTTGCAGCCGCTATCATTCAATGCTTCTTTTTGGCCTTTACTGACTTTGGTATTCCAGCCTCTATTGGTGGTCAGTACAAGGTTATCGCCACTGAGCTTTATACCCAAATACTGGGTGCATCTCCCTCGTTTGAAAAGGGCTCTGTGGTTGCTTTGTTTATGCTAATCCCCTCTGTTTTGAGCATTCTACTGCTTTGGTATGTGGCTCGATTTAATGTCAGGTATGACTCAGTAGAGCATTTTGACTTGCCTACCTCTAAAGTCAAAGACAGGATTCTGGGTGTGTTGTCCAGTGGCATTTTGATTTCGCTGTTATTCGTATTTGCTGTGATATTCATCATTCCATGGATTAAGACATGGCCTTACGAGATGGCGTTTAGTACAGACACATTTACTAAGGTGATTGAGTCCTCGAACTTAATGCGAGTTTATAAAAACTCACTTATTGTCGCGACCTTAACGGCTGTTTTCGGCACCATTATTACCTATGTTGCCGCGTTGATATACGAGCGTTCAGGACTATTCAAGATAGGTAAGTTGACGATCGAAAGCTCAGCTTTAGTGACCAATACAGTGCCAGGTATGGTTATTGGTATTGCTTACCTGATGGTTTTTTCAGGGTCATCGATATCGAACACCATCTTCATTATTGTGATTAGCAATATAATTCATTACTTCTCGACACCTTATCTCATGAGTAAAAACGCATTATCAAAAATGAACTTAGGCTGGGAGACCACAGCTTCTTTACTTGGAGACTCATGGCTACAGTCTTTACGCCGAATTGTTGTACCCAACTCAATATTTACACTTATCGAAGTGACCTCGTACTTTTTTATCAGTGCGATGGTCAGCATCAGTGCTGTGATATTCATTTCAGGTGCAAAGACGATGGTGCTAACTACAAAGATTGTTGAACTACAGCACTTTGCCCGCTTTGATGAGATCTTTATCTTGTCACTGATGGTGCTACTCACAAATATCACGGCATTAATATTCTTCGCAACGGTGCGATACCTTTACACCAGAAGCATATATGGCACAACAAAAATAAAAGTGATAAAGACGACAGTTGCTTAGATATTTCAACACAGTTTAGGCCTTAATGTGACGAAAACTAATTGAACCGTTAACCATTCAAATAATTAGGAACAACAATGAACTTATTCAAAACGATAGTAATGGGATTAACTTGTGGAGTTTTAGTAGCAGGTTGTGGGTCGCAAAGCTCGGACGATACAGCTGGCGAGGAGGTGATTATTTATAGTAATGCTGATGAAGAGGCAGTCGAGGTTATTCAAGAGGTGCTTGATGAGGCAGGCTTTGAAGGTCAATACATATTTCAATCATTCGGAACAGGTGAGCTTGGGGGACGACTATTAGCAGAAGGAAAAAATATTGAAGCTGATATGGTGACAATGAGCTCGTTTTATATCGAAAGTGCTCAAGCAAAGAACCCAATGTTTAAAGCGTTAGCATTTACAGCAAACCCACAGATTGCGACGCCTAATTACTATGCACCGATCCTCAGCTTTACGGGTGCCATCTTACTCAATACCAAAGAGATGGAAGCCAATAATCTCCCCATACCTACCAGTGCCAAAGACTTAGCGAATCCTATTTATAAAAATCAAATTTCTATGGTTGATCCAAATGGCTCATCAACCGGTTGGTTATTTGTACAAGACATTGCTGCTGAATATGGTACCGATGCTGAAGGTCAACAAATCATAAATGCTATTCGTGAAAATGCAGGACCTAATTTAGAGCTATCTGGCTCTGGTCCTCTTAAAAAGGTAATGGCAGGTGAGGTGCCTATCGGTTTTGGTCTACGTCATCAGGCAGTCGCTAATAAAGCAAAAGGCCTACCAATTGATTTTGTGGATCCCAGTGAAGGTAATTACACATTGACTGAATCGGTTGCTGTTATTGATAAGGGAGAGAAGACCAATCCTAAAGCAATGAAAATGGCTGAGTTAATTGTCACTAAAGCTCGCCCAGGTTTATTAGAGATTTATCCAAATATTGTGTATGACGGCGAGACAGTAGCTGCTGAGAATCAGATTGATAATTCTAAGACCTATCCAGAGCCATTAACTGCTGAGCTGTTAGATAAGCACCGTGCTTTTTTCCACGGTGAGTAATTTTAGTTGAATCAAAATAATGCCCACTCATGCTTAGCTATATTAGTTCATAGGTTAAGCAAGTAGAGGGCTAATTAATAAAGATGTATGGGAAGAGCAGATATGACAATGAGCAAAATACTTTCTGATAAAACATACGATGTCGTCGTCGTAGGTGGGGGCATCGTTGGGCTGGCAAGCGCCTACGCCGCCGTTAAAAAGGGGCTGAGTGTTGCAGTTGTAGAACGCCAATCTCAGAACAAAGATGCTTCTGTTCGTAATTTTGGATTTGTGACCGTTAGTGGTCAGCGTCGAGGTGAGCATTGGCAACGCGCCATGCACTCGCGTAATGTTTGGACCGAGATTGCGCCAAAAGCAGGTATTCAGGTAGAGCATAACGGTCTGCATATGTTAATGCAGCGACCTGAAGCGGTAAATGTTGCACACGCTTTTTTAAAGACGGAAATGGGTGAGGGGTGCCGACTACTGACACAGTCTGAAATTAATGAAGCCGTTCCTTATCTGAACAAAGGAGAAGGGGTGTTATATAGTCCGCATGAGCTTAGAGTAGAGTCCAATACTGCAATTGCTAAGCTGGCCCATTGGTTACAAGAGACCCAGAGTGTGGACTTTTACAACCATACTACGGTGACTTCAGTGGAATTACCAAAAGTGCATACCAGTCGTGGTGTCCTTAACGCTGAGCACTGTGTGGTCTGCCCCGGAGCGGACTTTACTGGCTTATATCCAGACGTGTTCGCTAAGACCAAAGCTAAGATGTGCACACTAAATATGATACGAGTCATGCCCAAAAAAGCATTTAGATTAAATGCCGCTGTCATGTCAGATTTAAGCTTTGCCCGTTATGATGGATTTGCTCAGTTACCTGAAGCTACGATACTAAAAACCTTACTTGACGATATTCAAAGTGTAGAGCGTCAAGCAGGTGTCCACCTAATTGTGGTTCAGTCTGAAGATGGCTCACTAATCATTGGCGATAGTCATGACTATAGTGATAGAGAACTGCCGTTTAGAGATACTCGAATTGATGATCTAATCATTAATGAATTTAAGCAGGTGATGGATATTGGTGAGATAGATATTACTCAGCACTGGTTGGGTGTATATCCCAGTGCAGATGACGTGGTATTTAAGACATCACCTGAAAAAGGCGTGGTGGTCGGTGCAGTCACCAGTGGTACGGGGGCATCAACAGGTTTCGCATTTGGCGAAGAATTAATTGAATTGGTATTGGAATCAAAGCAATGAATACAGTAAATAATAATGTAATAAGCAGTAGCTCACATAGTGATAGTTTAAATAGTATTAAAAATAAATTTTTTGATATTAAGCTCTGTGTGTTTGATATGGCTGGCACAACAGTAGATGAAGGCAACCTAGTCTATAAAACCGTATGTAATGCCATCAATGAAGTACTGATGCGCGCTGGCAAGTCAGATAAGCAAGTGAGTCTTGAGTTATGTTTAGAATATGGTGCAGGGAAAGAAAAACGCAACGCCATCCGCGATATTTTAAACAGGTTAGATTTATCTGATGCTTGTATTGAATCGTTAACGGATATGGCGTTTGCATCTTTTAGAGACAGTCTTGCAACTGCCTATAGCAATGACACTTTATCTGAGTTTGAAGGCATGTCAGAGTTGTTCAAGCAGTTAAAGGCGAGCGGTCGTAAAGTGGTATTAAATACAGGATATGATGCTAAGACTGCTAATAAAATTTTGACTGTCTTAGGGTGGTCTGTGGGAGATCAAGTAGATGCACTAGTAACAGCCGATGATGTAGACAATGGTCGTCCAGGTCCTGATATGATTACTCTTGCGATGAAGCAGTTTAATATTGATAACTCACAGCAGGTGTTAAAAGCAGGGGATAGTGGTATCGATATTGAGGAAGGCCAAAATGCAGAGTGTGGGCTGGTTTTAGGTGTGCTATCTGGTGCACAAAATGAGCAGCAGCTAGTGAAATATTCACCTGATACAATTTTAGACAAGTTGACTGACTTAAAAGAGCTTATTTAGCTTAAAGCGAGGTCTAAGCTTCAAAATATAAAACAGAATAGTAGAGCCATAAAAGTAATGACTTTTATGGCTTTTTTAATTTAGAGAAAACATCGCAGTTTCTGTGTAATTGCCGTTTAGATTAAAGGTTTACTGATATAGGAATCAAACATAAAGCGCTATAAAACAGACGTTCAGTCACGGATCGACGCTTGCTAGGCTGCTAAGTACACAACCTTAAATACAGCGTCGACATTTAAGTGAAATACGAGCATATGCCTTTTAGCTCTGTCTTGTCATCAATCCGTAGATCCAACTACCCAGCCTATAAAAGGCAACTGCAATTAGAATAAATATTAAAGCAGCAGTCAAATATGCTATAGATGCAGAAAGATTAGTTAGCCAACCAATACTAAATGTTAGGCCAAAATATGCTTCTGATGGCCAGCTTAGAACTTGATTTTCCATACCAGCGTTAAAAAAAGCAATGACGGTACATAGTCCTATAGTAGCAGTAATAATTCCAAAAAAATTACGGTTGTTCATATAGGTTGCCTTGCACTATTAAATCAAATCTAGCCATCATGGCGCATAGATTAAAGTTTATTCTAACCTTCAATCGTCTTGTCTTCAATTTCTACTCCTACTATATACAGATGGAGCATCAAATAGGTGAAAGCCTACTTTTGAAGAAAAATAACATCATAAGGTATTAAAAAATATCTATATGAACGATAAACTTTTAAAAAGTAGGATTACGTAATACGGTTAATACCTTGATAGCGCACCAAACATGCTCCCATAATAGTGTTGAATCACTACCTTTTTACTGTCTGAAATAGATGGTAGAGAATTGCCAAAACCAATCACTGTTCCTATAAACAGATTTTATGTTAAGTAGATTTTAGATAGAGAAGTCAGTTCTCACTGCTTTCATTTAGGTATGTTACGAAGGAACTAATCCATTGATTTGTCTGATACTTGGCATAGGTGTAGAGTTAATGTCAATAACAGACAAAAAATCATTGATACCTTTTCTAGCACAAAGAACGCTTGCTTAACTGCTCTTAAACCACTGATAACCACTTGGAAAAATACGTCGCCATATGCGTTATGGCTAAAAGACTCTGATGATAATTCAATCGAAATATATATATGTCTAACAGATACAGAGCTTTTAACAAACCACCTAAAATGAGCAGTCAAAGTAGTGGGGCATAGAATTATACAAGTTACTCGTCAAAAAAATAGAAACCCGCAAGGGTTTCTATTTTAATGAGGTAAAGCCGGTCTTATTATGATGCTTTTGGCAGATCTTGATCTATAGTCTTAACGTTTGAATTAAGAGCATTGTAAGTCTCTATCCTGTCTGCTTCTTTGTTTAAGCTCTTGTATAGAGTAATACACATAATGAAAAGGAAAATTGAAATTGGGAAACCAGCGATGATAGAGGCTGTTTGCATGGCTTTTAAACCGCCAGCATAGAGCAAGCCACCAGCAATAATAGCGATTAACACTCCCCAAACAACCCGCATTTTTTTGGGAGATGTCTGCGCGCCTTCTGCATCCAGAAAGCATAAAACATAAGTACCACTATCAGCGGAAGTGATTAGGAACGTGGCAAGTAATATACAAGCTAGAATGCTCAATACCTGTCCGATTGTGTCGCCGCCCACGCTATCAAACATAGTAAATAAAGCAAAAGTGGTATCTAGCTGGACAGCTTCAACGATAGGTCCACCAGTAAAAGCGTCTTGAGCAGGTAGGCCTGATTCAACCAATGCTGCCACTTGCGTTTCATAAACGTGGCGAGCATCCTGCTCAGCTTTTAAAGCAGAGCCACCTACGACTGACATCCAAATCGCTGTGATCAAAGTTGGTACCAGCAGTACGCCACCAATTAGTTCACGGATAGTGCGTCCCTTGGAGATACGAGCGACAAACATACCAACGAAAGGTGCCCAAGTCATCCACCACGGCCAGTAGTAAGCTGTCCACCAGTTCTGCCAACCCGAGTCTTTTTGTGCGTCACTCCATAAACTCATACCTATGATGTTTTGAGTGTAGTTTCCAGTGGTTTCGAGCAGTGTATGTAGGATATAGCGAGTTGGGCCGATGACAAGCAGAATGACAATTAAAAAGAGTGCTAATAGCATGTTTAGGTTAGATAAGTATTTCATTCCTTTGTTGACGCCTGTTACTGCAGAATAAGTCGCGATCGTACATAGCACACCCAATAGAAGAAGCTGATTAGATAGACTGTTGTCGATACCAAACACTTGGCTTAGGCCTGTGTTGATTTGGAGCGCACTCATACCAAGAGATTGAGCAATTCCGAACGCCGTAATGACAATAGTGAAGATGTCAATCACATGTCCAATAGGTCCGTAAATACGGTCTCCAATGACTGGATAAAGTATGGAGCGTAAACTAAAAGGCAATCCCTTTCGATAGCTAAAATAAGCCAATGCTAGAGCCGTGATACAGAATATTGCCCATGGATGTAACCCCCAGTGAAAGAAGGTAAGCTGCATGGCCATACTCGCCGACTCATCACTCAAGTCGGCAGCGAAAGGGTTACTCATATAGTGATAAATAGGTTCGGCCGCAGACCAAAAAACCAGACCCACGCCCATACCACCAGAAAACAGCATGGATATCCAGCTGATAAAGCTGAACTCTGGTTCCTCATCGTCTTTACCTAAGCGTATATGCCCAAGACGGCTGAACATCACAAAAAACAGGAAGCCGACAACACCTGTCATCAAAAAAATATAAAACCACTTAAAATTTTGCAATAGCATGGTTGAAAAACTTTCAAATGCCACACCTGCCTGTTCTGCTTGGAGCGCACAGAACAATACGAAAGCAATAACCAATACTTTTGAGACAACCGTTATGGTTGGATTTAGTCCTTTAAAAATGCCTGATGTAGCTAGCATGATCACTCCTTGAATACGTTACAACAGCCAGATTTCCATAGCCAGCTGCGTGTTTGGGTCATTCAGAGTAGTGCTATGTGCCAGTACCTTTCAACCTATTTATTATCATAAATGCATGAGTTTTATTAATAGAAAACAATTGTAGGAATTAAAAACAGCGTCTTTCCATAAAATACATGACAAAAACTCATGAATATCTAGCAGAAAAGTCGTTTGTCAAACCCTGAAATGTCTAGCAGAATCTTCATCAAGCAGTACACATTACTCATGAATGGCTACAGTCAACGCAAGGAAGTATGCGTCATTTTATTACATGGAGATTCAGCATGAACCAAACTAACCACAATCGCATCTCAATCCAACAAGTAGACAGTGTTTTACACCCCATCACTGAAGCAAGTGGTATGCCTAATACTGCTTATGTCAGCGAAGAGTATTTCAATTTTGAACGCGATAACATCTTAAGCAAAACTTGGGTATGTGTCGGGTTTGCCTCTGACCTTATTAAAAACGGCTACATCAAACCTGTCGAATTTATGGGATTGCCATTATTGATGATGCGTAATCGTGAAGGTAAAGTGCAAGTGTTCCATAACGTTTGTAGTCACCGCGGTATGAAATTGGTTCATGAAGAGGGTGTGGTACAGGGCGTGATTCGCTGTCAGTATCATTCTTGGAGTTACGATTTAGATGGAAACTTAAAAGGAACACCGCACGTAGGCGGTATAGGCAAACACAAAGATGAGCGCTTTAAATGCGAAGACCATGGTCTACGTGCATTACGTTCTAGTGTTTGGATGGATATGGTCTTCGTAAACATATCAGGGGATGCAGCACCGTTTGAAGAGCATATCGCTCCTTTGTTAGAGCGTTGGAAGCCGTTTTGGGGAGAGAATGGTGTCGATCAAATCCACCGTGTGGATATGAGTGAAGGTTTAGAGATTGAGGTAGATAGTAACTGGAAGTTGACGGTCGAAAACTACTGCGAAGCCTATCATTTGCCTTGGGTTCATCCAGCATTGAACACGTACTCAAAGCTAGAAGACCATTACAACATTATGTTTGAAGACCGCTTCGCAGGACAAGGTAGCTATAAATACAACTTGTCTGATACTCAAGGTACTCATTTACCTAAGTTTCCAAGCTGGCCAGAGGACAAATTGCGTCATGCTGAATATGTGGCTTTGTTTCCAAACGTGCTGTTGGGCATTCAAGCAGACCATGTATTTGCAATGATGATAGATCCCATCAGTGCCGAAAAAACAACTGAAAAACTCCGCTTGTACTTTGTCAGTGATGAATCTGCCAAAGACATTTATGCAGCTTGTCGTACAGCGACGCTAGAGTCTTGGCGTGTGGTATTTAGTGAAGACATTACGGCGGTCGAAGGTCTACAAAAGGGTCGTCATTCTCCAGGGTTTGGTGGCGGTGTGTTTTCACCCGAGATGGACTTACCAACACATTTCTTCCAAAAATGGCTAGCCACACAAGCGAAAGCTGCACTAGAAAGGGAGGCATAAGATGCAACATTACCTCAATTATATCAATGGCGAATGGAAAGACTCACACTGTCAACTGACTGTGATGAACCCTGCTACTGGAGCAGCCTATGCCACTGTTGCTCAAGCAAGTATCGAGGATGCTGATCTAGCAATGGCTGGAGCAAGGCATTGTGTGAGCCAAGGGCTGCTTACCGATATACGCCCAGCGCAGCGCCTTACTTGGATGCTCAAGGCAGCTGAGGAAATTCGTAAAATTACGGAAGAGGCCGCTTTAGTGCTGTGCTCAGAAAACGGTAAAAACTTGGATACGGCTCGTGATGAGTTCATCGAAGCAGCCCGTTACTTTGAATATTACGCTGGCATCGCAGACAAAATTGAAGGGATATCTGTGCCATTGGGCAAAGACTACATCAATTTTACTCAATACGAACCAATGGGGATATCAGTACAGATTGTCCCTTGGAATTTCCCTGTATCCATTTGCGCGCGTTCTTTGGCGCCAGCTTTGGCTGCTGGCAATGCGGTGGTTGTAAAATCTCCTGAGATTTCGCCCATCGCTATGACATTGTTATTTAAAGCGATCGAAAAAGCTGGTTTTCCACAAGGCGCGGTGAACTTACTTTGCGGCAAAGGCTCAGAGATTGGCTCGCACTTAGTCAAGCACTCAGAAACCAATCAAATTGTATTTACAGGTTCAGTGCCAACTGGACAACGCATCTTAAGAGATGCTGCTGAACGCGCAACACCTTCGGTGATGGAACTGGGAGGAAAGTCTGCTGCCATCGCACTAGCAGATGTGGATTTAGACACGTTATTGAGCAGTGTCAAGGTCGGTATTTTCTATAACTCTGGGCAAGTATGCTCAGCGATGTCACGGTTACTGGTACATCGCAGCCGTTATGACGAAGTAAAAAATGCAGTCGTTGATTTGGCACAGAGCTTAAGTATCGGAGTAGGTGAAGATAACCCTGATTTAACGCCTGTGGTATCTAAGAGTCAACAGCAGCAGATTCTAAAAATGATTGATTCTGCTCGTGAAGAGGGCGCATGTATTTTGACAGGTGGCAGTGCACCTGACTTAGAGGGTTATTTTGTATCGCCAACGATCATCGAAGCTAGCCATGAGATGAGTATCACGCAGCAAGAAGTCTTTGGACCTGTCTTAGTGATAATGCCATTTGATGAAGAAGAGCAAGCGATTGAAATGGCCAATGGTACAGAGTTTGGTTTAGTGGCTGGGGTGTTTGGCGAAGGGTTAAGTCAGACTTTACGGGTGGCAAACAAACTGGTTGCTGGGCAGATATTCATTAATGAGTGGTTTGCAGGCGGGGTTGAGACGCCTTTTGGCGGCGTAGGATTGTCAGGTTTTGGTCGAGAAAAAGGGCAGGAAGCCATCTATAGTTATGTTCAGACGCGCAATATTGGTATTCGTTTGAGACACAACAAGTAGTCACAGAGTAAAAGGGAGTAGGCACAATGAAAAAATGGTTATGTATTGTCTGTGGTTGGGTTTATGACGAGGCGAAAGGCTGGCCTGCTGATGGAATCGCACCTGGCACAAGATGGGAAGACATTCCAGAAGATTGGTTGTGCCCTGACTGTCAAGTGACAAAAGCTGATTTTGAGATGCTCGAGATTACCGACGACGAAGAGGAAAGTATTGGCAACGCTATCGTTGATAATACTATTGAACCAGTCGTTATTATCGGAAGTGGTCATGCAGGTTATCAGTTGGCGTCAGCATTGCGTAGCCAGTCTCCAGATTTGTCTATTACCTTATTTACCGCCGATGATGGATCGGTCTACAGTAAACCCGCATTATCTAATGCGCTTGCTCTAGGCAAAAGCTGTGATGATCTAGTAAGAGAGTCTGCGCTGAGCTGGGAGCGACGCTTAGATATTCGTGTATACGCACACACTCGTATCAACAAAATTGATCGTTCACAAAAAAGACTCTACACCACAATAGGTGAATATACCTACGGACGCTTAGTATTAGCGACTGGCGCGACGCCAATTGTCATTCCGGTAGAAGGTGAGCAGTCCGCTCTATTCAGTGTGAATGATCTAGCAGATTACAAACAGTTCCGCTCTCATTTAACTAATAAAAAGCACATTACTATTTTAGGTGATGGCTTGATTGGTTGTGAGTTTGCCAATGATCTGGCAGCACATGGTATGGCTGTCACCGTGGTAGGTCTGGGCAAATGGCCTATGGAGCGACTAATTCCGCAACAGTTGGGTAGTGCGTTGCAGCAAGCGTTGAGCGGAATTGGTGTGGAATGGAAGCTGGAGAATAGTATCCGCTCTGTTCAATCACTCGATGTTCGTTATCAGTTAGCGCTACAAGATGGGCAATGTATAGAGACAGATTTGGTACTCAGTGCCGTTGGCTTGAGACCAAATATTGCATTGGCTCAAGCAGCAGGTTTAATCACAGGTCGAGGTGTCCAGACCGATTTAAATCACCAGAGTAGTGACCCTGCAATATATGCATTAGGGGATTGCGCTGAGGTGGATGGTGAATGGGCACCTTATATCAATCCTATTAATCAGGCGCTACCTGCTTTGGTCAATAGTCTATTAGGGAAGCCGACACCAGCATCATTGAAGGCGACGCCTATTATCGTTAAGACGCCTGTTTTACCGCTGAGTATATTGCCAGGGGTTGGCGCTGGGGACTGGAGGGTTGAGCAGTATGGGCAAGAGCTGGCTGCAGGTTTTTATGATAAGGCAGGCAATCTAACAGGCTTTGCACTGCTTGGTGCGACATTACAAAGCCAGCGCAATCAATGGCTTGAAAAAATCACGCTCAATAAAACGGCAGCTTGAGGAAATAATAATGGTTAATTTACCGAATGATGACAAAAGCTGTGGTTGGTATTCCGTCTTGCCTACGCCAGAACCTGCCAAAAAACTGCTTGGAACACAAAAAGCCGACTATGCGATTATTGGTGCAGGTTTTGCTGGTCTGGCAGCCGCAAGACGATTGGCTGAGCTAAAGCCAGAGGCACGTATTATATTGGTAGATGCGCAGCGTGTGGCAGAAGGGGCCTCAGGGCGTAACTCAGGCTTTGTGATAGATTTACCACATAAGTTTTCATTAGAGCACCCAGATCCTGAGCTTAAGAAAAAGCTATTACACCTAAATAGAACCGCCATATCGCAGTTGCAAGGGTTGGTCGAACAGCACAACATCGATTGTCAGTGGTCGGTGGTAGGTAAGTACCAAGGCGCAGTTGGCGAACGTGGTGAGGAGCACCTAAAACATTTTGAGCATTTGATGAAAAACCTAGGGGAGCCTTATCACTGGGTAGAGAAAGCAGAGCTCAGTAGCGTTCTTGGAACCAATTATTATAGCCGTGCTATTTTTACGCCTGGCTCTTACCTCATGCAGCCTGCTGCTTTAGTACAAGGAATGGGTAACAATCTACCTGAGAATGTAGAACTGTTTGAAGAGTCACCAATTACAGACATACAGAAATTAAAGGGTAATTGGGTACTGACCAGCAATAAAGGAACAGTGATTACATCTAAGTTATTACTGGGAACCAGTATCTTTACACGAGAATTTGGCTATCTCAAAAATCGTCTATTACCCGTGATGACTTTTGCCAGTTGGACTCGTCCGCTAACTGATGAAGAGATGAAGATATACAAAGGTGACTTAAACTGGGGATTAACACCAGCTGACCATGCTGGCACGACATTACGCATGACTGCGGATCGCCGCATTCTTATTCGTAATACCTACAAACATGTACCAAAATATGGCAAAAGTATCAGTGATGAAACACGCCAATGGGTTCAGACGGATCATCGAAAAGCATTCTTAGCCCGTTATCCTGAGCTATCAGGTGTGCCTTTAACCCATACATGGGGAGGTGTTTATGCCATCTCACGTAATTTTACGAACTTCTTTGGTGAGTTAGAAGATGGCGTGTATGCCAGTGCGTGTGACAACGGTGTTGGTGCAGCGTGGGGAACCATTTCTGGAACGCTACTCGCAGATCTGGTGGTAGGAGCAGACTCTCAGGATTTGCGTGATATTCAATATGTGACTGATATGCCAAGCTTAAACCCACCAGAACCGTTTTTAGGACTGGGGGTCAAATTTCGCATCAATCTCGCAAAATGGCAAAGTCGCAGTGAACTATAGCAATCGCTAGGAAATGATAATGAGTGAAGTAAGATTAATAGATAGTAAGAACCTCGAATTTAGTGTACGTGGCGACTCTCCAGGTATGGCTTATGTGGCTAGGGCATTAACGCGTGACGTTTCTCCAAATATGGGAATAGGTTTTGCTCGTTGGGAAGGTGCAGAGGTCGCATGGCAAGTACTCTACGATGAGGTTGTCTTTGTGATCGAAGGCTGTTTTGAGTTAACGGCTAATGGTCAAAAGTACGAAGTGCGTCCAGGACAGATGCTTTGGATTCCTGAAGGAACAGAGCTTATATACGGTGGTCATGCCTTATTTGGCTATGTTGTGCACCCTGGTAACTGGAAAGAAATCCATGGATTGATATAAATATGATATTTAGGTATTAGGCTCTTTAAGTCTCACGATTTAAAGGGTTTTCTGTTTTTACATATAATAGTAAATATTAGTTTTAAAGATTATATAACACTGTTCGAACGGCAGTAGTCAAATTTCTTATACCTTGATTATCTATATTTTGAAACTGCTAAATTCCTCGATCATTTTTTCCATGACTTCTAGTGATATACTCTAGCTTTCAATGATTTCAGTTTACTATCTAATCTAAGGACTAGGTTAGATAAAATAGCGTCAGCTATTATGCAAATGACAAGCTAGGAGTGTCGATGAAAATCAAGCCATTACCACCGATGAATAGTCTCATTATGTTTGAAGTAGCAGCTCGCTACCAGAGCTTTACCCTAGCTGCTGATGAGCTAAACGTCACGCAAGGAGCAGTCAGTCGTCAGATACGCCAGTTAGAAGATTATCTTGGCAAAGAGTTGTTTATTCGAGCAAATCGTAAGATATCTTTATCGCCCACTGGATTACAGTATTATCAAAGCATTTATGGTGCGCTTATTAATATTGCCCAAGCGACTGGAGAAATCAAAAAATGGCGCGGTGAAAATCAAGTCACAGTAGCCACCACACATGCTATGGCAGCACTTTGGCTATTGCCCAAGGTTGCACGATTTCAGCAAGAAGAAGGCATAGACCTGAGAATACTAGCAACTGATAATGTTGTGGATTTGCATAGTATGGACTGCGATTTGGCTTTATTTTACTGTCGTGTACCACCTGCAGGAATGGAGGTGACCCCTCTATTTCCAGAAGAGGTTTTCCCTGTCTGTAGTCCAGATTATTTGGTACAGTTTAATAATGATAGATCGCTAGAGAAAATATTTGGTGGCACTTTACTAAATCTTGATGAAGCACGAACAGACTGGATGACTTGGCCTGAGTGGTTTAGTGAAGTAGGTTATCCTACTATCACGCCTAAAAACAAAGTCCATATCAATAATTACACGATGTTGCTTCAGGCCGCAATTAATGGTCAAGGTATTGCTTTGGCGTGGGGCTCACTGGTAGATGACTATCTAAAAAGTGGCGCCCTAGTGCGCCCAGTGGATACCGTTTTACGTACTGCAGAAAACTTTTATATGTTGGAGCCTTTAGGTCGACATAACACGTCAATGAGTGTGACCAAATTCCGGAAATGGTTACTACAACAGCTCCCAGAGATTGTAGGAACAGGAAGCCTAAATTAAAGACTAACTATTCTGTAGTATCAAGATTGTCTTTGATTGTATGAACCACAAACCTGTCAATAATTTAGCTAAAAGATATGTCGCTCAACGTGAATATCACTCATTATCTATGAGCGATATTTTTTCATCTGTAATCAACATCATATGCACAAAAAATCGTAGTAGTGGTGAGTATTGCCATTTGTTCGTTTGCTCTCTATGGTCTTGATTAGCAATACCGATATGGAGAGCGTTTTTCGAATCATTAGATTGTTGTTTGATGTTTTGATAATCGGTAGTTGAGATATTTTTAATCAACAAGGAATCGTTGCTACTCATCAGCCAACGTTTCAAAGGCAGCAGTTTTTTGGCAATCTGTTTCTTCTAAAAAATAATTTAATATAAGAGCTACGACTCTAATGGAAGGATGGTTATCATTTCTTCTTAAAGTATGCAGCGTAGAAACTCAGCTCAGATGGAATAGGTATATTTTGCTATATTCTGGTATAAGTGACTGAAATTACTTAATATTTTCCAATAATTACTTGCAATTTCTGTAGATAATAGTAGATTAAATTATATAAGATTTCAGTAAGTATGATTGGATTTCACTATTTATGAAAAAGACTTACCTAAACGATATAAAGCAAAAAGAACTAAGTGTTCATGAAGCTAATATTGGCTACTATAAAATATTTAATCACCTTATTTTGCCTTACATGTTAAAGAGCGATATTGAATTTTGGACTCGAATTCAGTGTTCGCAAGTGTTTCAAGTGGAAAAGCAAGGTAGTAGAGGATATTTATTCTACGACAATTTTTTTATTCTGAATTATTGTCTCACTACCGATATACACGATATCAGTATCTATGAATCCGAATTAAATTTTAGCGTTAGTAAAAAGTTAACTGACTCTCAAATTAAGTCTTATGCTTTTAATGAGATAATATTTTTTATCACCAGATATAAGGGTGTATTAAATTTAGTTGACTGTTATCAGCAATTAAAGAGGCAGCTGTCTGAGGATGATTGTATAAGGTTGTTTAACAGTGTGAAATTAACGACAAAGGTATTTGTCAACTTAATTGGACTCTCAGAAGCCGGTTACTACAATTCGCACAGAAAAACTCCTTTAGAGGAGTCGTACGATGAATGAAGTTGAAATCGATTTTGCAATACAGCAGTTGCTACCGCATGGTATTTCGTACGACAACATAGATGAGCCCAAGCTGATTAAATCTATCTTTTATCATTACCATTCGAACACTCATCAGTGCTTAGACTTCAACGCTTTAGTTTCTACTCTTCCAAATTATGATAGACCTAGAAGAAATCATAAGAGAGCAGATATTCACTGGTTACTGGCCCTTATTAAACACAATTTTGAAGATTTAACTGACTATAATACTAACTATGCGCTGATTAGAGAATGGTTAGGGTTCGCCATTTATCTTAGTGTGTTATCACACATTCATCTAAACCAAATACAAGCCAAGAGCATATTAAAGAAATTTAAAATATATGGATATACACAAACTGCAGACTATCAGTGGTTTTGGAGTCATGAATTTTTTCAAACTATATTACCACTCTCAAGGCTAGAGTTTGACTCGCAATATTTAGAAGCCTTAATAGATGACCTTAATGAGCGTGCTGAAGTATTAGCGAATGCACGGTGGGAACAAAACGATACTAACAACTATAAGAAACGTGCGCGTCAGATAGAGCAAATCCATCAAATAATAGAATGGGCCTACTATCCTGAAAGAAAACATAAACGAAGTAGTAAAAAAGACAAAGAGCAAAAAAAAGTCAAAGAGCAAGCAGGGACGAGTGATAATAGCAACTCTAAGTCAGATAAACCTGACAAAATAAAAGACAAGCCTTGGCAAAATCTTAAAGCTGAACCTATACCTGTTAACGCGCAGCCTCATTTTCATGGATTTTTCAATACTAACAACGTGTCTGATCCTATTGATAATAATCCAACAGAATTGATATCTTTTTGTGAAAGACCATCTTTCTCTGAGGAAAGTATTTCTGTTGAAGAGTTGGTAGATACTTATAATTCAGATTATTTTTTCAGCTATTCACAGCCTGATCTCTCTAAACGTATCGCACCACTTCATAACTATGATGAATCGGTACAGCAAACCTACATGGCAGCGCATGATTTTGAGCTTGCTACTAATGTTCGCTATCTTTCAAAAATGAGCTGTCAGGCAGTGTTTAATCATTTAGTAACCTACAGCGAACAACCGGTAGCAGCTCTCCTGCTTTTTTCTCTGATCACTGGTTTACCTATCAAAACATTATTGATTCCTGATTTTTTTAGCAAAAGTACATTGCTTGAGTACGATAACGAGCAGATATTTATTATGCATAGGTTAGGCGTAAGTGATAGGGCAGAGCTTAAGACTTCTTGTTTTGAAAATAAGTCAGATCTCATTTATCTACCACTACCTATAGATCTGACCTGCAAGTTAGCAGAGGTTAGTGCGTCAGAGCTAACGATGGAGAAGGTAAAAGAGTTTATTAAAGCCATGAAAAGTCAGCTGGAGATTGTTTATCTTACTGATACTCGCATATCAAAGATATTACATATGTATATCCGCCGATTTACACCATCAGGTAATGAGCATTATGCAGATTTAATTTGCCGTACACCTGCCTCTATCGCACCTGCAATTTATTACAGTAGCCATTCAAACGATGACATCGTTTCTGTTTATAAAGATTATTTGAGCTCATTAAGTGCAGGGTCAACTTATAATCTTGCCTACTTTGACAAGCCAGTACTAAATTTCTCTACAGGTAGCATGCAGGTGCTAAATATTGAACATGTCAAAAACCTAGTCTTAAATTTAACGTTCTGGGTTTCTAACAGTGAAACAGCATTTGAGCTATTTAATAGATATAGTGTCTATACATGGTATGCCATTTGTTTGTCGACAGGTATTCGAGCTAATAACGGCATTCCAGGTTCAGTCAATCAAATAGATGAAGAAATGGGCTGGTTGATCGTAGATGATAAGCCTAATCGTAGTAGTAAGACAGATCGATTAATACCTCTATGTGCAAGTGCCAAACAACTAATAATAGACTACAAAGTTTTCTTACGAACATTCAGGATGACCTTTATTGAAAATAGAGAGTTATCTAATCTTATCACCGAGACGCTAGATGATAATGTTGAATCAACAGTTATTAATCTTTTAGAGTCTATGCACCAGTTAAACCCCATCAAACGTGGAGATATTACTAAAGCGACGCCTCATGAGCTAGATATTGATCCCTATTGGGTTCGGCATTTTGTGCGTACTCAGCTAGAGAGACTCAGAACCCCAATACCGCTGATCAATGCAATTATTGGTCACGAAAAGCGTGATCAAGAGGCGTTGAACAAGTATTCTTCAATTTCTAAGCAGCAGATCCATAAAGTAGGTCCTACTCTTGAAGTTATTGCACAAACTATTGGCATAAAATCATTAGCCTCTATCGTAGAAGCGCGTTTAAAACAACTGAGAGCTGATTAACATGTCTGATATTCAAACCACAGAATCTAGCGTTTGGATAAATCCAAACGGACGAATTACTGATAAGTTTTTCATCAAATTATCTACAGGCTATCAATTAATTGATTCAGAGAGTCGGCTAACACCTCTAGAGTTGAATAAACGTAGCCTTCTACTAATGTTTCAAGAAAATTGGGATACTTTGTTCGATAAGGCCAAAATGTGTTCAATAACTAAAGGCCAGCGAATAACTAATACAGACCTGGAAGTGTTTTATAGTCAGATGACGTCGAGTATCCCTACCTACTGCTATCAAGGATATCCTTTAACACAGGCCTATACACTGCTGAATGAATTTATCGCTTACCAAAATAACAATTTTCAGACCCAAACGACTACATACCCAATGCCTCCAAAAGCAGTTAAAGCTAAGGTCAATACCTTAAGTGTTGAATCTGACTGGATCAAAAATGGTAAGAAAGTGAGTAGTATTTTGACAGTTGTTGATCGCCATTGGCTAGATACGGATTGTTATACGGAAACCCAGATTATAGGGTGGCTAATATTTTCAGCAATGATATATGGAGGAATCAATGATAAAAAGACGCTTGTAAGCTACATAAATACTATTAGAGAACCGACAAAACGCCAGCCTTTTATAAATTTCAATATTATTAGTCATGGACACTATAAGAACAGAAAATATGGTAACGAGTATGTTACTAATAACTTGTATTGCAATCAGCAGATTGTTTTAGACCCCGTCACACGGTGTTGGTTGATACGGTTAAATGACTGCCATAGTAAAGCTAGGATGATATCAGCGCTTGATGAGCTGATACACGAAACGCTGACTGAAACGGGTATTGAAAGTATATTAAAAACCACTTTAACTCCACTGCTAGTTAAGCAGAGTATCAAGACACCAACGTTGGCATTCATGCTCTCTAATAGCAGTTATATTTGGGAGATGCTACCTGATGTGAATGTAGATCAGGCATTAGTAACCGTTATGAAAGGCAAGCAGGATACCGTTGGACTCACAAAAAAATCGTTTGAACGATTACTTCATCAGAAGTACCAGCCTATTAAAAAAGTATATGAGAACAAAGAGTTTTTGGATCTTGAAATCATTGTTTCCAATGGTGAAGATGAAAAGAAACCCTCTCGCCGTCAGGCAGATGATGAGCTTGATCTTATTAAAGCGCTTAAAAATATACTACATAAAAAGTATGAGCATCAGAATAAGTCCAAGTCTCAAAGCAACATAATCGACGAACTATTAAAAATATCGCATGACTCTTCAAGTTTGAGCTATAAAATATTAATACGTTGGGTGTTATCTCTTGTAGAAAAAAAGGGAATTAATAATGAGTCTATTAGCAAATATATAACCGCTATAGGTTATGAATGGCTAACGTTTACCAAAGACCAACCGCTTAAGAGTTGGACAACTGAATATTTTGAAGAGCTATATGATGAAATACTTGATGATATGGCTGTCAAAGATTTAAGTTACCCGGCAAAACGTCTACAAGCAATACATAAGTTTGCTGAAGTAGAATATGGATTCCCAAAGGTTAAAGTGCCTCTTACGTCATCGCAGCGTAAAATTCGCTCTGAATGGTTTTCTCCACAATTATTTTCAGCACTTATAGAACAAATGCGAATTGGTATTGATATTGTTGAAGCCGATATGCTCACTATTTTATTCACTATCGCGTATCGTACAGGCATGCGTAAAAAAGAAATCTTAGGTCTTAAATATGCCGATATCGAGGGAATGCAGCGTGACAAACCGTCAGTTATGGTACGTCCAAATCATTATCGTTCAATCAAAACAGACAAAAGCATCAGAGAGGTACCGCTATTTGCACTGTTAAAGCCATCTGAATTGGCATTGTTTATTAAGTTTATTACTATTAACAAGACGAAGAATGATCAGCGTTTTATTTTTACACTGTCATCCTCACATATACCTCTTGCTGACCATGTTCCAATCAAGCTGCTCAAGCTATTGCATAAAGATATAGAGGGATCTGATCATATAGGTATGACGTTTCATGGATTTAGGCATACAGCGATGACTAATCTAGCATTAGTAATGCAAGGTCATCCTGACTTAGTCATGAGTATGACTGACTACAATGAAGAGGATATTGAATGTATTAAAAAGGGATTACTGGGTGAAAATACTTGTGGTTCAGATTTGTGGTATAGCTGCGCTCATCTTTTTGGACACTTATCACCTGATAGAGGTTTCGAATATTACAATCATACCGCATGGCTAATGGCGTCTTATAGTCTTAGTCAAGCGAGTATTCGATTGCCTTATAGCACATTTAAAAATATTACTGGTATAGATAAAAAGCAATTAAAAGAGAATGGATATAAAGGTGATACCAAGAACATAGATCTGCAAAAGATACGAAAACTATTGTATCGACAAGTATTGAATAAAGATTATAGAAGTCCAAAGCAATTTGCTATCCAAGAAAATATTAATAATACAGTAGTAGCGAATGCACAAGATGATAGTAGAAATATGCTATTACAGCGGTATGGTCTACGAAGGATTATTGGGTTTTTAGAAGATATGGTAGAGGATAAAAACGTTGATAACGTAGCTGCAAAATACGATATTAATAGGTTACATGCACAGCAGTATTTTGATAATGCTATGCGAATTCATGGCATTCTATCTACAAGAGGCCAAAAGCGGTTTTTCGCTGAAACAGATACTATTAAGTTAACCCCATCATTACTGAAGAGTGGTCGTGAGCAGAAGATCTTAAGTCATTTTTTTACGAACGCTACTACAGTTAGAGACCAAAAAAATGAACAATGGAATCAGTTTATTATGATTGCGGCTTCTAAAATGAGCACTTCGCGTCCTAGTATCAACTTCTCTATAAAAGATATGAATGCAGCAGTAGATTTTATAAAGCTTGGGGCTGAACTTATAGAAGATAAGTACTGGCTTGTAAGAGGTAATGAAGAGATAATGTCACTATTTAAAAAAGAGCTATCAGGCTATCCTGGCTTAAAATTCGAAACGTATAAACCAGATAATATTATTAGTCTAGGTATCCATAACCCGAATAGCAAAAAGAATTCAAAGAAAAATAGTAACATTGAAGTCTCCAATTACGAGTATTCGCCCTTATTGAGGTTTGCTATACATTTAACTTTAATCTTGGATTTAGATAATCAGTTTTTGAAAATGATGTGAATTTAGATTGCTAGGTGTTTTTGGATGAGGTTATGGTGGGTACGCTATCAGAATAGTGTGGTCGTTATCTGCTTAAAACTATATACAGGACTAATCGTTGAGCCCTTATGGTGATATATGTTTATAGAGCATAAAAAGAAAAGTAATCAATGAAGCGGTAGTGATCCTGATGTCTAACTGTGAATATTTATAAATGTGATTGATGGGCCCTTACTAGACTCATAAAAATAGCGCCCATTGCAGGGGCTATTTTTATTTCATTTTTATGAGGCAAGATTAAGAGTGCTTAGTGCTAAATCTAGTAATATGACAGCTAGCTTTTAGTACACAACTATTTCTAATAATTGGCTTTAATTTGTGTTTCTATGAAATCAGCCGCAACAGTATTGTACAGGTCACAATCGACCACATCGGTCGTAAAGTCCGTATCAGTATTTTCTGTAACACCTTTTTGATAGAAATCAGAATCATAGACCAAACCATTGTACTCAACAGCAGCTACAATATTGCCATTCTCATCAGTATATCTAGCAGCTGACAGTTCGTTATTACGACCAACTTTTTCTTCAACGAGATTTTTGACCACGTTGTCTTGTTTTTGTTCGGCGATCCATTCATCAATAGTGATTTCTTCTCTAGAAGCTTGCTGATAAAAATAATAATAGGACTGAGATGGTGTTTCCTGAAAAATATAACATTGAGAGCCAGTAGGGAAAGCAATATTGTCTGGGAAATAGTCATAGTCTAAGACAGTGCTAATGCCTGTGTCAGCATTATTGGCTAATTTCTTAGTGCCACCAAGGTCTAGAGTTTCGATATCATAAATACTATTAATGGCTGCATTATCGGTCTGGATTTTTAGCTCAAAGCTATCACTATCAGTAAATTTTAGCTTATAGAATCGGTTGTCAAACTCATCACTTGCTTTTACAAATACTTTATTGCCAACATAGTAGTTTGAGTTATTTTCCTCATCATCTCTGCTGTTTTGATAGGCAGTAGCCGAGCTGCCCACAACGGTAGAGATGGTTTCTGTAAAGCCACTATTACTAAATTTGTAGGAAAGCTTGCCCCAGCCCTCTATATACTCATCATTTGACACATCCGTAAAAGCATCGAATACGGTGTAATTCAGCTCATTATTGATGATAGGGCCATTGTTGTCATTGTTGCCTACTATATATTCACCGTCATCTTCATCACCGCCGCACCCTGTGAGCAAGAAAGCACTGGTCAATGCGATACTGGCATATAGCTTGTTTATTTTCATATTTTTACCTATCGTTAGCTTCCCGTAAGAAAGTAATCATAGTTAAGGTTATGTTAAATTGCAAAACAAAGTTTCAGTTTTAACATTGTCGCTACAATTACTATGCACCTTATAGAGTGAGAATATTTAAATTATTAAAAAATTTCCAACTCACAAGTAGCAGTGTCTTGAGTCTTATCCGAAACAGTAATGTGCGCTATACTTCCAAGCAAAGCCAGTTCATCAAACTATAAAGACTCACCATAACAACCAGCAATTTTCCAGCGCGTTAAGGAATAACCAATGCCTGCCAGTACCACTAATAATATTAGCAAAATCAATCAAGACGACATCAATAAAGCCGTATGGAATGCCTGTGACACGTTTCGCGGGGTCATCAGTGCCGATACTTATAAAGACTTTATCTTAACCATGCTGTTTCTTAAGTATTTATCAGACGTCTATCGCGATGAGTACAACAAGCTGGTCGAGCAGTTTGGCGACAATCCTGAACTGATCCACGCGATGATGTCTAAGCAGCGTTTCGTCTTGCCTGAGGGCGCAAGCTTTTGGGATTTATACGAGCAACGTCATCAGCCGGGCAATGGACAGCGCATCGACGAGGCGCTACATGCGATTGAAGAAGCCAATGGCACTAAGCTCAAAAACGTCTTCCAAGACATCAGCTTTAACACCGATAAACTCGGTCAAGAAAAGCAAAAGAATGAGCTGCTACGCCACCTATTAGAAGATTTTGGCAAAGAGATTCTCAATCTAAGTGCCGAGCGTGTCGGTAGCCTCGATGTGATTGGTAATGCTTACGAGTATTTAATCAAGCACTTTGCTGCCAGTAGTGGGGCGACGGCTGGCGAGTTCTATACGCCACCTGAAGTGTCTAATTTGCTAGCGACTATACTTGAGCCTGTCGAGGGTGATGAGATCTGTGATCCAGCTTGTGGTTCAGGCTCGCTACTCATTAAATGCGGGGCGATGGTACGCAAAAACTCAAACTCCAAGAAGTATGCGCTATACGGTCAAGAGGCCATTGGCTCGACATGGGCACTGGCCAAGATGAATATGTTCCTCCACGGTGAGGACAACCACCGTATCGAGTGGGGCGATACCATCCGTAATCCGCTGCTGCTCGATAAAGACGGTAAGCATTTATTACAGTTCGATGTGGTGACCGCCAATCCGCCGTTTTCACTGGATAAATGGGGTCATGAAGATGCCAGTAGCGATCCCTATGGTCGCTTCCATCGCGGTATACCACCTAAGACCAAAGGCGACTATGCCTTTATCAGTCATATGATCGAAACGCTCAAACCTGCGACTGGACGCATGGGTGTGGTCGTGCCGCATGGCGTGCTATTCCGTGCGTCAAGTGAAGGTAAAATCCGTCAGCAGCTCATTGAAGAAAACCTGCTTGATACGGTGATTGGCTTACCTGAAAAGCTGTTCTTTGGAACTGGTATTCCAGCCGCTATTCTGCTGTTTAAAAAGAACAAGACCGATGACACGGTGTTATTTATCGATGCCAGCAATGAGTTCAAATCAGGTAAAAATCAAAACCAGCTGACCGAAGATAATATTGCTAGGGTTATTGAGACGTATAAATCGCGGGAAAGCGTCGATAAATACGCGTATCTAGCCAGCTTTGATGAAATTAAAGAGAATGACTTTAATCTAAACATTCCACGTTATGTCGATACCTTTGAGGAAGAGGCGGAGATTGATTTGAGTGCGGTACGTGCTGAGCGCCTTGAGTTAAAAGCTGAATTAGAAAGTTTAGAGACTGAGATGGCAGGGTATTTAAAGGAGTTAGGTTATGGCGCGTAGTCTGAATGCCCATCAAATACCGAAAGGTTGGCAATATGAACTTCTAGATAAATTAGCAGAACGATGTAGTGGTCACACACCGAGTAAATCATTTCCTGAGTACTGGAATGGTGGTATCAAATGGATATCATTAGCTGACTCACATCGACTAGATAAAGGATATGTATACGAGACAGATAAAGAAATTTCTACAGAGGGTATAAAGAATAGTTCAGCTAACGTTCATCCTGTTGGTACTGTCGTTATATCAAGAGATGCTGGCATTGGTAAAAGTGGTGTTATGGCTGAACCAATGGCTGTCAGTCAACATTTTATCGCGTGGAAATGTGACAATGAACAAAAAATGAATAACTGGTATTTATATAATTGGCTTCAATTCAACAAGTATGAATTCGAACGTCAAGCTGTTGGCTCGACTATAAAAACAATTGGTTTACCATTTTTTAAAAAGCTTAAGATAGCAGCCCCACCTTATCTAGAACAACAAAAAATTGCCAACATCCTATCCACTTGGGATAAAGCGATTAGTACGACCGAGCGTTTGATTGAAAATAGTACTCAGCAGAAAAAATCCTTGATGCAGCAGTTGCTCACAGGGAAAAAGCGGTTGTTTAATGATGAGGGAAAAAGGTTTGAGGGTGAGTGGGAAGAGATAAAACTAGGAAGTTTATACTCTTTTAAACGGGGTAAGGGTATATCCAAAGGTCAGCTAACAGAAAATGGTAATAAATGCGTGCTGTATGGTGAACTATATACGCATTATGGTGAAGTTATTCACGAAGTTAAAAGTAGAACAAGAGAAATAAACTCTGTTAAGTCTATAAAAGGTGATGTGTTGATACCAGCATCGACAACAACTACAGGAATTGATTTGGCGAATGCTACAGCAGTTCTTGAAGATGATATCCTCCTTGGAGGAGACATCAATATTCTTAGACCTAAAAAAGCAACTGATGCAATATTTATGGCTCATCTTCTTACTCACATAAAGAAGTTCGAAATTGCTAGAAAAGGTCAAGGCATTACGATTATTCATGTTTATGGAAAAGATTTAGCAAATTTAGACGTTTTAACTCCTAAAGATTTAAAAGAGCAACAAAAAATCGCCATCGTGTTAACCAATGCCGATAAAGAAATCGAATTGCTTGAGCAGCAATTGGCTAATTTTCAGCAAGAAAAAAAGGCGCTGATGCAGGTATTGCTGACGGGTAAGAAGCGGGTGGTGGTTGATGGGGAGGTTATTTGATCTTGAGTAGGCTAGGTTAAAAGCTCAGCCTATAAACTAATATAATATTTAAAGGAGTCAAATAGTGAACGAAATTTTTACAAGTATTATAACTTCTTTAATAACCAGTGGGATTAGTATAGCAGTAGTAGTCCTTGGTCTATCAAGCTGGCTAGGAGGTGTTTGGTCAAAGAGAATAGATCGTCTAGAAAATGCTGAGATAGAGCTTAAAAAAATTGGAGAGAAAGCCACAATAGACAGTGAGGCAAGAAAAGAAAATGCAGAAATGCAAAAACAATTAGATGAGTTAAAACACCAACATCAGAAGTTGTTAAATAAAGACCATGTAAACCACTCTATCGCTCAGGATACTTATGCTAAGTTCTTCTCGTCAAAAATGGATGCATATATAAAATTAGCAAATTTGAAAAGAAACTATTTATTATCTATTAAGGAGTTTGTTCATGACCCAGAAAATGGGCTACCTCTAAATGATGCTAGCACCTCTATTATGATAAGCATTAGAAATACTATTAATGAAAACTACATATATTTATCGAATAGCTTATTAGAAGTTTTTGAGACATGGAATGAAGAGTTTATAAAAATCGATAAGATTAATACTATTGATATTATGGAAAGATGGTCGGAGTTTTCAAGTATTGAAAGTGAACATGGTGCATCTGCATCTGATTTAGCAAACGAAGAAACTCAATTAACTTATCAGAAGTTTATGGAAGATCAGCCAGAACTATGGGAGAACGTTTTAAATAGAATTGATAGCGATATCAAAGAATTAAGAACAAGATATGACTTATAGATATGTAAGTTGGGGTAAAAAACCAGCTTACGAAAAAATAGCCTACAAAAAAGATTCTTTGCCGAGGGTGAGCGAGGATTTAATGGGAGTTTCCTAAAAACTGTGTAACTGCTTATAATCCATTAACAG
>TARA_R110000737_G_scaffold340439_2_pt1 | contig 41185 bp, 31 predicted proteins | sample TARA_R110000737 | Tara Oceans TARA_R110000737 (sample SAMEA4398027) | marine metagenome | biome: Polar Biome; feature: [SRF] surface water layer (ENVO:00010504); material: water (ENVO:00002006), including particulate matter (ENVO:01000060) such as... | depth 5 m | reverse complement strand
TCCTGTTAATGGATTATAAGCAGTTACACAGTTTTTAGGAAACTCCCGCCCATGAAAACACTATTTAATTCTAACTAGCTTCTAATTAGAAGGCCTGTTTTTCTAATTAGAACTATCGGACAACCTTACTCCATAAACTAGCAACCATAAGCCGTACAATCAAGTTACGGCAAATATGGAGCTAGATACATGAAACAGAGAAATCATATCCCAACTAAGCCAAAACAGAAGCCATCTCAATATCAGCCTAAATGGCAGCTCTCTCTACTTAAAGCGGTAGTTAGCATCCTATTACCCTACCTGCTATCACCGCCTGATATCAGCATTCATATCCATCACATTAATATCATATTTTAGCGCCAAAAAGCTTAGCACTACCTTAGCTGATACTTGTCATCTATAGACTTTTATAGAGCGAGCCGTTAGGGTAAATGCTACACCTTCACACTGGTTTATCCTATGTCCGATCCTGTCAATCAGCCCACACCTAATCGCCTCATAGTTAACTCACCTTGGGAACGTTACCGCCGACCCTATGTGCGCGATTTGGCTTATGTGTTGGCATGTCCCAATGTTTTGACACAATGGCTAGACTTTGCGCCGCATCAGAGTACACATACGGTTGCCGTGCATAGCGCACAATTTTGGCAGACACAGTTTGAGGCATATGAGCAACGATTAACAGAGCTAGATACCACTGCCGCCTATCAAGAGCTGACTCGCTATTTACTCAAACGCCCTAGCCCCAATCGACTGGGGTTTCATTTTGAAGGCTTACTGTCATTTTGGTTAGAGGATGGATTTGTGCGCAAGCTGCATCCGTATGAGACACTGGCTAGCAATGTGCAGCTCTATAATGGTAAGCAGACAACTGGCGAGCTTGATTTGATCTTGTATAACCATGCAGAACAGCTGGTTGAGCATTGGGAGCTAGCCATTAAGTTTTTTATGGGATCAGCACCTTTTGAACCTGTGAACTGGGTTGGGATTAACTCCAATGATAATCTACAGCGCAAAATGACACATATGCAAACCAAGCAGTTTCGAGCCGTGTGGGTAGATACGGAAAATCATGGACAGGTAAAAATTGATAAGCGTTATGGCGTGATCAAAGGGCGATTCTTTTTACCGATTAATACAACTGATTGCGGCGATTATGATTGGCCATATTGGCTAACGCCGAGCTTTCCGATACATGAGTGGTGTGATAAAAGAGACATGGCAAGTCTTGCAACGATTGACACTAAAGCTTTGCGAGCCGCGCATTATATTGAGTGGTTCACCAAGCGCGACTTTTATGATGGGCGAACTGCTCATGATGGTCACCAGCAGCCGATAGTTTGGTCAGATAGCGAGCTACCTAAGACAGGTTTATATTTTGAAGGTAATCGACCAATCGTTATTTATCCAAGGCAGTCAGACCAGATCGATGAATAAATTTAGCTAACCTAAAATTTTAAAATGAAACTGCTTGGATAATGTTTTAGCCTTAACAATCGAGCAGCTTTCACAGAATGCTTAATAACTCTCAATCACTTGCATTAACTCATATCTAAGCATATCGGCACTCGGCATACGCTCAGCATGGAAGCGCACCATCGCAATACCTGCACTGGCAAGCGCCTTATCTTTTTTATCATCCGCTTTTTGGCGGGCTTTACTACTATGCGTCCAGTCATCAAGCTCGATAGCGACCAAAGTAGTCTGAGCATCGACATCCACAATCACATAGTCAACGCTCTGACGGCAAATACGATTGAACCAAAAGCTACGCTCTGATGTCTCACTACTATTGGCTTCAATGATCCGTGACAGCTGTACTTGGACAAATATGTGATACTCCGGCAGCGCATTTTTTAACTTATTAAAAAATATTACTTCCGTATCGGTCATGATTGGCATCGGCGCAAATGGCCAAATAGCCAAATCATCACCGCGCACAGGTTTTGGATCAGGCTCAACGACGGGGCGCTTCGTCAGTAGTGTTGGTAGCAGCTTCGGTAACGTAATCAGCCCTAAAAACCCAACGGCCAATATTAAAAATATAACACCAAACGACATGGTTCTACCTTATACAATATGAGAGTGATGGGCTAATTGTTATTATTAATAGCAATTAATAATGCGCCAACCACGACAAGGCAACCTATATAGGCTGACAGGTTATACAACAACAGATTATAAAAATGGCGCTCATCTTAACTAAGGCTACGCCAATCAGCAATCTATAAAACAAAAAACACGACAGTATTTGTCGTGTTTTCATATAAAGTAGATCAAAGCCGAATCGAGACCGTTAGAAACGCTCTAGCTTAACGCCAGTAAAGCACCCAAGCGCTGGTCGTATTTACTTTAGGGTCACTATTGATTTTATCTTTTAATGCTAATGCTGCGACTTTGCCACGTTCAGGCCCAACTACGACACGCACTCCACGACTAGTGGCACTGGTCTTGACTTGATAACCTGCTGCTCGGAACTTTTTCGCTAACTCATCCGCTTTGGCTTGGTCGTTTGCTAAAGCTACTTGCACCCCGAAGCTACCTTTAGCGTCTGTTTCTTTGACTTCTTTACGCGCTTCACTCAGTTTTTGCTGCGCTTCACGTTTTGCATCGGCAGATTTCTTCGCTAGCGCTTCTTCTTGTTGGCGCTTCTTCTCACGTGCTTGCTCAGCGGCAGCCGCTTCACGTTCTAAATGTTGTACCTGTTTGCTCGATGGGATGGTGATACTTTGACCCAGTTGTAGCGCTGCCGATGGTGATAAGTTGTTGGCTTGAGCCAATACTTCTACAGGCATGTTGTATTGTCTTGCCAGTTTGATGAGTCCATCGCCTTTCTTGATTTGGTATTCAGAAGGCGATTTTGGTGGCTCACTTTTAGCCGCTTCAGCTGCTTCTCTTTTTCTCTCAGCCGCTGCTTGGGCTTCAGCCTGCTTTTTTGCTTCGGCTAGTTTCTCTGCCTCCGCCTGTTTTTTACTCTCGGCAAGTTTTTTGGCGGCCGCTTGCTCTTTTATAGCCGCTTGCCTTTGAGCTTCTTGTTGCTCTTGAGCCGCTTTTTGCTCTTGAGCCGCTTTTTGCTTCTCTGCTTCGCTAGACTTTGTAGTATCAGTAGTAGACTGACTCTCATTACGAAGCTGAACCGTTAGGTCTGTAGCAACGTCTTTTGTAGCCTCTGTACTGCTGGTGTCATCAATAGCTGGCGCACTATTATCAACATATTGCTGGCTCTCAGCACGTGCCTTAGCCAATGCTTCTGCTTCTGCAACTTCCTGCTCTGTCAGAAACTCTTTTGCACGTTTTTCTTGCTCTGCAACGCGGGCTGCACGTTCTTTTTGCTTTTGCGCAAGGATACGTTTTTCTGTTTCGATATCAGTTGTGAGCGGCTGCGGAGACTCTTGCTCCGAGCTTAGTTTGTCAACCATCGCTGACATCGGCTCTGGCTGATCGCTATCACCAATCTGTTGCACCATGGCGTATAGCATCACGCTACCGCCGATAATCATCCCAATGCCCAATAAGGCTTGTCTCGAAAAGTTCATCCGTTTACGTCTCTTAGTTGGTAATAAGGTTGATTGAGCGGCGCAGCGACTATCTTAAAGCAGTATATCCAATCGCTTTAATCATGATCTCTTACCGCCAGTTACTGTCAGTTAATGCCATCAGGGTTCAAAATTTATACCGACCATCTTCTACTGGTCTGGCAAATCATTTTGATTATAAAGCATATTTTTCATGCTGTCTGCCATCAGGCTATGACTAAGATTAACATTAAACAGGCACTACTTTAACTTAAATTATCATACGCTAAGGGCACTTAACGCTTCCCCGATCGTATGAAACGAGCCACATACGACGATAAGGTCTTGCGGCTGGCTCGCCTCTATCACTGCATGGGTCGCTATATGCAGACCATCAAACTCATATATATTGGTGCTATCAACATATTTGGCCAAGACATCTTGCAGCTGTTCAGTAGTCGCGGCACGAGGGTAATCAATCTCAGCGATAAACCAGTCACTAATCGGTAAGCCTGCTTGGGTTAAGCGCTGCACAACCTTATCAATATCTTTATCACCTAACATAGAAAATAGCATTTTTATCTTTGGTGTAGGGATATCCGCTGAGCTATCTTGATTACTTTGCTTGGCTACATGCTGCTGCCAAAACGGTGATAGCTGGGCTAATAAGAACTCAACGCCTTGCTCATTATGCGCCACATCAAATAACCAATGGCGGCTATGGTTCTCACGATAATCGAAGCGACCTGCCAGTTTAACAGTTTGTAGTGCTTGCTCAATCGCATTGATACCCACATCTAATGGACTTGCTAATACTGCTGATAATGCATTGGTCGTGTTAGTTAACGATAACGCAGGACGTGGTAACTGCAAGGTAACCGCCGCATTACTGTATTGCCAAGTCGTTGAATCAATATCGTGGTAGCTAAAATCTTGTCCTATTTGATAGCAAGTTGCCTGCTGGGTATCGATGGATTTTTGCACGCTGGCTGGCATCTCAGTAGCACCATAAATCAGAGGAATGCCGTTGCGCAAGATACCTGCTTTTTCGCGGCCAATATCCTCGACATTGTCACCCAACCAGTCAACATGATCGATGCCGATATTGGTAATGACTGCCATGTCAGGATCAATAATATTGACCACATCTAGGCGGCCACCTAACCCTACTTCTAATACCCACACGTCACAGTCTGCCTCAGCGAATATCAATAGCGCCGCTAGTGTAGTCATCTCAAAGAAAGACAACGTCAACTCACACTGTAAACGCGCTGCCTCTACTTTGCTAAAGGCCTCAATCAGCGTCTGGTCGCTGACCATCTCGCCATTGATACGTACACGCTCATTGAAGGCGCTAAGATGTGGCGACTGATATAGCGCCGTCTTGTACCCTGCGGCTTTACACATTTCGGCAATGACAGCAGTTGTAGAGCCTTTGCCATTGGTACCTGCCACAGTAAATACATAAGCGTCATCTTTAGCTGACTGCACCACACCTAACGCTTCTGCAACAGGCAATACACGTGACAATCCCATATCGATTGCAGATACATGAATCTGCTGCATATAATCGAGCCATTCAGTTAGGCTAGCACTTTCATTAGGACTATGGGCGTTGGGGCTGCGAAGGTCAGACATGGATAAAACCTATATAAAATTTAATAAGAGATAAAAATATATGTGCTAGCTAAAACCAAAAATAGCACTTACCGTGCAATGACGATAAATGCTATTAGAGGGTCTTGCATATGCAGTAGATGTTAGCACGCAGCTAAGTCATTATGCACTCAATAAATGATTCATTATACTGAGTCATTTACCTTATCGAGCATCTCATTTTACTGAGCATCTACATTTGGTACGCGGCATAGTTTTGCAAGCAGACGATAAATCGTATCGATTAGCTGATGACGATGTACTACTTCATCCACCACACCATGCTCTAATAAGAACTCAGCGCGCTGGAATGGCTCTTCTAGCGTCTCGCGTACAGTCTGCTCGATCACACGCTTGCCCGCAAATCCTATCATCGCTTTTGGCTCTGCTAAATGAATATCACCAAGCATCGCAAGGGATGCGGTCACGCCGCCATAAACAGGATTGGTCAATACCACAATATAAGGAATCCCAGCGATTCTTAGACGCTCAATCGCTGCTGCCGTGCGTGCCATTTGCATCAACGATAGCAGGCCTTCTTGCATACGTGCACCGCCAGAAGCAGCAAAGCAAACCAAAGGTACTTTTTGCTCTAGGGCTTTTTCAGCTGCTTGGACAAAACGATCGCCAACGACCGAGCCCATTGACCCGCCCATAAAACGGAAGTCAAAAGCACAGGCGACGATATCAAGGTTACGCAGCTTGCCATACATAGCAACCAACGCCTCAGACTCACCTGTTTTTTCTTGTGCTTCACTCATACGCGCAGGATATGGCTTACTATCCACAAAGCTCAATGGATCTTTTGCCGTAAACTCTTGTCCTGTCTCGCCGTCTACTTGATCAAGTAACCAGTTCAGGCGCTCACGAGCACTCATCGGTAAATGATGATCACAATGCGGGCACACATAACAGTTAAAAATCAGCGCTGTGTTGGTAATCATCGAATGACAATTGCTACACTTAGTTGACGGTTCAGTCTCTACCGCAGACAGTGGCGCAGTCAAATGCTGCTTGATGCCTGGGATAGGACGGTTAAACCATGACTGCCTATCCGTATTGCTGTTTGGCGCGGCTTTAGCAGTATTATTATCGGGTTTTGTTATTGTATCAGTCATATTATTTGCCATCATAAAAGGCTTATTGACAAGTTTGCTCATTCGCTTGTCATTGAGAGTTTAATGGTTGTCTAAACAAAGCGTCTAATACAGTCATAACATGAGCAGTCATGCGACATACTGATAAATAAATCTCGTATGTCGGTAATTTGATTATGCGCTTGTTGATAGATAATGTATTTGCCAATCAAAATGACAAATAAACCACTGCTATCAGACACCATATAATAGTGATGTTAGTTTACACTCGTAAACTAATTTTAGCAAAGTCATTTAGTATTGTCTTCACGTAAAGCTTTTAAGTAAAGTCTTTAGGTAAACAATAGCTGCGATTTGACTTTGCTGTTTCAAATAACTATCTCTTCAAGTAACAACAATATGAAAGCAATAGCTATTAGGCGCTTAAGCTGTCTAACGCTTCACGTAGCTCATCCATTTTTGCCATGATGTTCTGCTGTGCATTTGCAACCGTAGCGGTATCGTTGGCATCGATATCGGCAAAATTCTGTACCAAGGCACTACCGACGATAACGCCATCTGCATGAGTACCGATCGCTTTTGCAGAAGCACCATCACGGATACCAAAGCCGACGCATACTGGCAAGTCTGTTTCTGCTTTGATTGCTTGTACTTGAGTTGCTACATCGTCAGTATCTAGCGTGGCTGAACCAGTCACACCTTTTAGTGATACATAATAAATATAGCCGCCACAATGAGTCAATACTTGCTCACGGCGCTCAGGTAAAGTGGTTGGTGATAGCAAGAAAATCTCATTCATCGAATGATCGGTCAAATGCTGAGTGAAGCTGCCCGCTTCTGCTGGTGGCAAATCTACCATCAATAAACCATCAACGCCTGACTGCTCGCATAGCGCGACAAAGTTGTCATAGCCGATGATTTCAACAGGATTAAGATAGCCCATTAGGATAATTGGCGTTTGCGTATCTGTTTGACGGAACTCTGCAACCATCTTCAATGCATCACGAGTACTCGTACCTGCTGCTAATGCACGCTCGCCAGCCAACGCTACAGTTGGGCCATCGGCCATTGGATCAGAGAATGGTAAACCGACTTCGATCATATCGGCGCCGTGTTTCACTAAGTCGTGCAACAGACCTACAGTAGTGGTTGGATTAGGATCGCCTGCCATCACATAAGGAATCAAGGCTTTTTTGTTTTGTGATTTTAAGGTTTCAAAGGTACTTTCAATTCTGGTCATAGTGGTCTCTTAATTGTTATAAACTGGCTTGTTTGACCTTTCATTTAATAATCTATATTGAACAATAAGAGGTCAAACAATTTTTCTTATAAAGAAGAATCTAGTAACTTATAAATTTGATAACTTATAAAGATACTCGTTACTACAACTCAATCCCTTCTGCCTTCATCACTGAATGCAGATCCTTGTCACCGCGACCTGACATATTAACGATAATCGTCTGATCAGGCGTCATGGTTTTAGCCAGTTTCAATGCATAAGCGACGGCATGAGCAGTTTCAAGCGCAGGGATAATACCTTCTTTGCGAGTTGCCTCATGAAAGCCTTCCAATGCTTCTTTATCCGTACAGCCGACATACTCAACACGCTTCATATCTTTTAGGAAGCTATGCTCTGGACCGACACCAGGATAATCAAGACCCGCTGAGATAGAATGCGTCTCTTGAATCTGACCATCATCATCTGCCATTAGGTAAGTACGGTTACCATGTAGTACGCCAATACGGCCAGCAGCCAATGGTGCTGAATGACGACCTGACTCGATACCATCACCCGTTGCCTCGACGCCATACATTTTAACGTCAGTATCGTTTAGGAAGTCAAAGAACAAACCAATAGCGTTTGAACCACCACCCACACAAGCGACCAATGCATCAGGAAGCTTGCCTGTTTTTTCTAAATGCTGGATACGGGCTTCTTTACCAATAATCGCTTGGAAATCACGTACCAATAGCGGATAAGGATGCGGTCCTGCCACCGTACCGATAATATAATACGTGCTATCGACATTGGTTACCCAGTCACGCATGGCTTCGTTCATTGCGTCTTTGAGCGTACGTGAGCCAGAGGTTACTGGCACAACTGTCGCACCAAGCAAACGCATACGATAGACGTTCATTTTTTGACGCTCGACATCGTCCGCGCCCATATAGACGATACACTCTAGCCCTAAACGAGCAGCAATCGTTGCCGTCGCGACACCATGCTGTCCTGCGCCAGTCTCAGCGATGATACGTTTTTTGCCACACATCTTGGCAAGCAGTGCTTGTCCGATGGTGTTGTTTACTTTATGCGCACCAGTATGGTTTAGGTCTTCGCGTTTGAAGTAAATTTGCGCACCGCCAATCTCATCGCTTAAACGCTTAGCATGATACAGCGGCGTTGGACGACCGACATAATTGACCAAGTCGTTGTGATACTCCTCCCAGAATGCTGGATCTGCTTTGACCTTGGTATAAAGCGTTTCTAGCTCCTCTAGAGCAGCCATTAGCGTCTCAGAGACAAAACGTCCCCCATGTACACCGAAATGACCGCGCGCATCAGGATACTGGTTAAAGTCCTGTACGTTTTCAGGATTGTTAAAGGTATTAACCGATTGTGCGGTAGCAGATAAATCTTTGTTCTCGACATGACTCATGATAATTCCTACTGTAATAAGTGGTATTTTTTAGATAACTTTAGATAACTAGAGAGAAAATAATAAAAGGGATAATAATCTAATAAGATTTAAGCAGAAAAATCGGAATAACGATCAACTAAGCAGATTACGTATAGCAAATAGCTAGATACAAACCCATTTAGATGGCGCCAGTGACCGTAGCGTTTTGCCATCGATCACGCTTGACCGCTTTCATAAAGGCACGCATTTTGGCAGCGTCTTTTTTACCTTTATCAACCTCAATACCACCGCTCACATCGACGCCATAAATAGGCAAATCTAATGTCGCAGCAACATTGTCAGCATCGAGCCCACCAGCCAAAACGATCGGTAGTGCGCTGTCATATGGAATGAGACTCCAGTCAAAACGTGCGCCTGTACCGCCATACTTATGCTGATGATAAGCATCCAATAAAATAGTACTGGCACCTGCGGTCGCAAATTGATTAATTTGGGCGCGAACGCTATCGAGACTGTCTTGCTCTGTATTGATACGCAATGCTTTGATCCAACGTTTATTGACCATACCTGCCAGCTGTTGGCACTGCTCAGGCGTTTCATCACCATGGAACTGGATAATATCAAAAGAGACGTTGTTTGCTAATTTGAGCAGCTCATCTTCAGGCATATTAACTACCAAGGCCACCACGCTGACAAAAGCAGGTACGGCAGCACTCAGGGTTTGCGCCTGCGCTATCGTGACTGCACGTGGACTTGGTGGATAAAACACCAAACCCACTGCATCTGCACCTAGCTGTGCCGCAGTCTGTATATCACTAAGCTGAGTAAACCCGCAAAACTTAACGTGCATTTTGTGACCTTGCGTTTCATCGTACTGAATATGACACCGATTATAGCGGCATCAGATAAGTTCAAGCTAAAGATAAATCGTTAGATGTGATGAGGTTTTGTTAACCTAACGGCAAAGCCATTGCATCCAAAAACTTATCCTAGCATACTTTTATCCTTAGTTTTGTTTATGATTGCGATTGATTAATATAGGGATACTTTGATGTCTAAGACTGCACAGACAGCCGCTACTGATACTGATACTGATACTGGCGACAATGCTACTAGCAAAAATCCACCGCATTACTTGATGTGGTTTCGTCGTGACCTACGTATCCATGACAATACCGCTTTAGCAGCGCTTTGTGAACGTGCAAAAGAAGACGACGCTTCAGTGTCTGCCATATTCTTTTTAACCCCTGAGCAGTGGCAAGCGCATGATACGTCCCTTGTACAAGTTGATCATATTGCTCGCACGCTACCTATCTTAGCCAATGACTTGCAATCAAACCTGAATATCACTTTAACAGTACAGCTCTGTCCAAGCTTTGCTGACTGTATAGAGGCGCTCACGACTTTATGCAATGATAATGAAATTAGCTGCGTCATGGCCAATCACGAGTACGAAGGCAATGAGATTGATCGTGATGAACAATTAAGCAAACAACTTGCAAAAGGCGATATCGAGTTCGTGCGCTGGCATGACCAATGCATTTTGCCACCGCAAACTATCACGACCAATGATGGCGATAGCATGTATAAGGTCTTCACCCCATTTTATAAAAAATGGCGACATACGTTGGACGTCAGCACCATTCAAATGCATGAAGTACCCACAGTGGATAGCGATTATAAAATCAAACTACCATCATCGCAAACGTTTGCCAATACAATCGACGATATCAAAGCACTAAATGAAAAAATGCTGAGTGACTACCAGCAGACATTAGAGAAGAACGACTCCTTGCAGCATATCGATATGACAGCTCAGCTTGACCAAGCAAGAGACGCCTATCCTGCAGGTGAGTCGGCCGCTTGCCAGCGTCTAGAGGCATTCGTCGATGATGATATCAATAATTATGATGTGAGCCGTGATGTCCCCCATTTGCACGCAACCAGCCAGCTATCGGCTTACCTTACCATAGGCTCTATCAGTCCTAGATTATGCTATCTACAGGCGAGCAAAGCACAAGAAAAACTACACGGCAATGACGGTGATAATGAAGACATCAATCGTTGGATAAGCGAGCTTGCGTGGCGAGATTTTTATCGCCATGTACTGGTCGAAAAACCAAACCTGATCCGTCATAAGGCTTATAAAGAAGAGACTGACACTAAGGTTAATTGGTCATATGACAACGATGATTTTGAGACATGGTGCACTGGTAAGACAGGCGTGCCATTGGTCGATGCAGCAATGCGTTGCTTAAATGCGACAGGGTTTATGCATAATCGCCTGCGAATGGTCACCGCGATGTTTTTGACCAAAGACTTGTTGATTGATTGGCGCTTGGGTGAGCGCTACTTTATGCAGCAACTGATAGATGGGGATTTTGCGTCCAATAACGGCGGTTGGCAATGGAGCGCGTCGACAGGTACGGACTCAGCGCCCTACTTCCGTATTATGAACCCCTTTAGCCAAGCCAATACGCACGATTCTAAAGCTCTGTTTATTAAAACTTGGCTACCAGAGTTAAAAGATATTCCTAACAGTATCTTACATAACGAAGATAAGATGCGTAAAGAATTGGCAAAAGGTGGTAAGTTTGCCGATGTCGACTACCCTGCGCCGATGGTCGAGCATAAATCAGCACGCAAGCTAGCTATCGCCGAATTTAAAAAAGAAGCTTAATTTTAGAAAACAACCAGCAGGCTAGCTATTGGTAGTGACTGGCAACTGACATGCACCTGCACCCTGAGTGGTAACCGTCACTACCGCTCCCGTGAGTGCAAACAGCTGCTGCAATTGGGTTTGCGCATTTTGCAATGCCATATTCATGACATCACCTCGGCAGGCACGCTCAAGCACTTCTTTTTTTGCCATGGTCTGTGCTTGTGCCAATATCTTAGGATCGACTTGCATCATGCCAAAAGCGCCTGTCTGCCAGTCATAGATCTCGATATCATCTAAATATACTGAAAATATCTCTGTAGGCGGTAAGGTAATATTGATTTGTGGCATGGCTGAAGCAGGTGAATTATTCGCTGCTTGCTCATCCTCTGCATCAGTCATAGTCTGAGTAGGCTGAATGACCTGCACCATCTCAGGCGTCAAAGCACTCAGATCAACGCCTGCCTCTACGCGACCATGAGCGATAAACAGCGCTTTTTGTTCATCTTGCCATAACTTCATCCAACTCCCCGGACGCTCACTCGTAATCACTGTATCGACACTGAATGCGACAGTATGTAAGCGATTTAACTGCTGAATTTGCGTAACCACGCCTTCGCGAGTAATAGTTTCTATCGGCGCTTCTTCTGGTTTGTTTTGCGCGCTATAAATAGCAAAGGCAATCGCTGCTAGACCGCCGATAAGTAATATCACCCACGACATTGTCGCAATAGGACGTTTCGCAGGCTTTTGAGTGGTATTAGCGTTATTCATATCAGGATTATCCATAGAAGCTACCTTTATAATGTTGCATCGTTTGGTAAGGCTAAGAGCGTTGTAAAAATAGAACAGATGCTTAGTCTATAGATGCGACTATTGTGCAGTAACTTCAAGTAATGGCTACCATTCCTCTACATAACTTTATCCATAAACCTCTACGCAACCACCTCAATAAACTGTTGCCAAAATAAGCAGTACTTTCGCTATAAAATCATATGAATAGTTCAATTATTTATCCCTTATTGAACCCTTTGCGTCACGTTCGGTCTGAAAAGACAAAAAGTCATTGCGTCTTAGGCGAACTTTACCTAACATAGTCAGATTGTATGAATAAAATGTCAGTCTTGAAGCATTTATCAGGGTTTTGACCTGAATATATTGCGTTTTTGGCATATTGATACATCAAATCAAATTTGCCTCTCTTTTCTGAGAGTGGTTTTTACTGATGTGCTTTGTATATAAGCAGATTGGTAACTAGGAAATACCCTAGATTATTGCTAAGTGATAAAGGTAAGCTTGCGGCGGCAATGAAACGATTAGCCATACGCTCAACATCCTACTATTTCTTATTTTTTTATCGTTGATAAGGTTACGCTTTATTTATGAAAGCCAGTCAATTTTTATTTGCCACACTAAAAGAAACCCCAAGTGACGCCGACATTGCCTCAAGCCAATTGATGGTGCGTGCTGGTCTTATCCGCAAGATTGCTTCTGGATTGTATATTTGGTTGCCTATGGGTCTGCGCGTCTTACAAAAGGTCGAACGTATTGTTCGTGAAGAGATGCAAAACGTTGGTGCACAAGAAGTGCTTATGCCGATGACTCAGCCTGCTGAACTTTGGCAGACGACCGGACGTTTTGATGATTATGGTCCTGAGTTATTACGCTTCAAAGACCGTCATGATCGCGACTTTGTACTTGGTCCAACGCATGAAGAAGTCATTACCAATCTAGCACAAGGCGAGCTACGTAGTTATAAACAGCTACCGATTACCTTCTTTCAGATTCAAGGTAAGTTCCGTGATGAGATTCGTCCACGCTTCGGTGTGATGCGCGCCCGTGAATTCACCATGAAAGATGCTTACTCTTTCCATGTGGATCAAGCCTCATTGGCCAAGACCTACCATGATATGTATGACGCTTATACACGCATCTTTACCCGCTTGGGCTTAGATTTCCGTGCGGTACAAGCAGATACAGGCTCTATCGGTGGTTTTGCCTCACATGAGTTCCATGTATTGGCAGATAGCGGCGAAGACGATATTGCATTTTCGGACTCATCTGACTATGCAGCCAACGTAGAGCTAGCAGAGTCTGTCAGCACCGCTGAGCGTCAACCACCAAAAATGGAGCGTGAAGACGTTCTAACCGAAGGCATGACCAGCTGCAAAATGGTTGCTGAACACTTGGATATCCCGTTAGAAACGACGGTTAAAACCTTGATCGTTCATGGTCATACCGAGAATGATGAGCCACAACTGATTGCTATCGTGTTGCGCGGCGATCATCAGCTCAACACTATCAAAGCTGAGAAAATTGAAGAAGCCAATGTACCATTGACGTTAGCGTCTGACGAAGAGCTAAAAGCGGCAGGCCTACATAAAGGTTATATCGGTGTTAATTTAGATATGCCTGTATTCGTTGATCGTTCAGCAGCGGCGCTTTCAGATTTTGTTTGCGGTGCGAACGAAGTGAACAAACATACTATCGGTATGAACTGGGCACGTGATACTCGTATTACTCGCATCGTTGATGTGCGCAATGTACAAGAAGGCGACCCTTCTCCTGATGGTAAAGGTAGCCTAAAAATCAAACGTGGTATCGAAGTTGGTCATATCTTCCAGTTGGGGGATAAATACTCACAAGCGATGAACTGTACTGTTTCTGGTGAAGATGGCAAACCTGTTACCTTGATGATGGGCTGTTATGGTATTGGCGTTAGCCGTATCATTGCCGCTGCTATCGAGCAGAACAATGATGAAAACGGCATCATGTGGCCAAAAACGCCAACGGTTGATGATTCGATCTCTCCTTTTGAAGTCGCCATCATCCCGATGAAGTCTAAAGAAGAGACGGTCATGCAGACGGCAACCGCCCTGTATGAAGAGTTAAAAGCTCAAGGCATCAACGTACTACTGGACGATCGTAACGAGCGCCCAGGCGTTAAGTTTGCTGATCTTGAATTGATTGGTATACCGCATCGTATCGTCGTCTCTGATCGCAACTTGGCGGAAGGCAAGTATGAGTACGTCAATCGCCGTGAAGCTGAAAAGCAAATGCTAAGCCGTGAAGAAGTCATGGCAAAAGTAAGCGGTAAATAGTCTTGTAATTAAAGACTATATAACAGAAAGCGCCTATCTCATCATGTGAGATAGGCGCTTTTTTGTTGGCTTAAAAACTATTTAACATTGTATTCTTATGAACATTGTATTTTGAGCGAGAACTTACTGGCGGATTAGGCGGCTTGGCTTAGGCAATAGACTGATATCACTGACACGGCATGGATTGATATCGATACCACCGCGGCGCGTATACCATGCCCGTACCATTAGCTCACTTGGCTGATAGTATTGGCTCAAATCAGCAAATATCTGCTCAACACACTGCTCATGAAAACCATTGTGCTGACGGAAGCTCAATATATAACGCAGCATACTTGCATTATTAAAAGGCTTATCAGTCGTAATCGATACGGCCAACGTACCCCAATCTGGTTGATTGGTCACTGGGCAATTACTACGCAGTAGATTGGAATAAAAGGTATAGGGCTGCATACCCTCATTTGCCACACTTCTACTACTCGCCTCTATTTCTTCGCTAGCACTCAGCAATGACGCGTCAGGATGTTCAGTTAATGCAACTTTATCCGTGTTGCCTGCCAATGCTTCATCAATACAAACACCCTCAGGCTGAGCAATCAACAATTCCGTTTCGTTACCATTTAAATCATCGTTTAGACCAAATAACGCTACCTGTACGTCTGCTTGCAAACAAGCTGATAGGTCTTTCGCAATCAACGCTTGTACGTCGTTCCAACTGGCGAACTCGGTAAAGTTAATACTATTCAAATATAACTTAAGCGATTTTGATTCTACGATAGACGGTGAGCTAGCAGGAATGCTAAAGCGTGCGATAGCCACTTGCGAGATACCTTGCGGATTTAACCAAGATATCTCAAAAGCCTGCCACCAATCGACACCAACGGTTAGCTTATCGTCTTGCCAACCAATCGCATTACGCCCCATGCTACGCGCAATCGGATATAGCGTTTCTGGGCTATACTCAGTTGGATAGTCTGTGGTTTGCTCACCCAAGATACCGTGAATACTCATCTGTCTTCCTAATATTAAACCGTTTAAAATTTGCTCTAAATAATATGCTTAGCGAATAATACACACTACAAACGTACACGTGAACCGTTACTTAGCAAGCGATAGGCGATGGTATAAAATATCGCACAGAACACAAAAATAGCCGCCATTGAATACCAAACATTGACATCAGAATATCCAAGAATACCGTAACGGAACGAGTTAACCATATAGACGATAGGGTTTAATAGCGAGATATTTTGCCAAAATGGTGATAAGTTTTCCATCGAATAAAACACGCCGCCCAAATAGGTCAGCGGGGTCAATACAAAGCTTGGAATGATAGAGATATCATCAAATGAGCGTGCAAACACCGCATTGATAAAACCGCCTAGTGAAAACAAAATAGACGTGCCAAGTACCGTAAATACAGTGACAAATAAATGCTCGATACCGAGATCGGTAAAGAATAGCGCGACAATCGAGACAATGACACCGATAGCCAGTCCACGGAAGATACCACCACTGATATAACCCATCAAAATAGCATGCTTGGATACTGGCGATACTAGAAGCTCTTCGATACTAGACGTGAACTTAGCACTAAAGAAGCTTGAGACGACGTTAGAGTAACTGTTGGTAATGATCGACATCATGATCAAACCAGGCACGATAAACTGCATGTATGGCACACCGCCCATCTCACCCACACGCGAACCAATCATCTTACCAAAAATGACAAAATACAAGCTCATTGTGATAACTGGTGGTAGTAATGTCTGCGGCCAAATACGTAAAATACGGCGTACTTCTTTGAACCAAATAGTACGAAACGCAATCCACTTCTTACTCAATGACATTGTTTTATTATGATCGACTAGTTCCTGACTCATAATCCCGCCTCCTTCATGCTATCTGCACTCTGAATGTTTTTGTCTACCAAGCGCATAAATAATTCTTCTAGTCGGTTGGCTTTATTGCGCATACTTGCCACACTGATACCTTTATCAGACAACTGATCAAAGACACCGTTTAGTGACTCACCTTCTGTCAAGGTAACTTCTAACGTTTGCTCGTCTGGTTGCGAAACCCCTGTAACTCCTGTCAGAGCCAACTGCTCGGTGAGCGGCGTATCCAAATCAAATACAAACGTCTCTACCGACAGCTGCGCCAGTAGCTCTTTCATTTCTGTATTGATTCGAATCTCGCCGTGATCCAAGATCGCAATGCGTTTACACAATTGCTCAGCTTCTTCGAGATAATGAGTCGTCAGAATAATAGTGGTGTTCTCTTCGATATTAATCTGCTGCATGAATTCCCACATCGAGCGACGAAGCTCGATATCGACACCCGCCGTTGGCTCATCTAGAATCAATAGTTTTGGTTTGTGAATCAAAGCACGGGCAATCATCAAACGGCGCTTCATACCACCAGATAGCTCACGTGATTTGCTGTCGCGTTTATCCCATAGTCCTAGCGCGGTTAACAGTCTTTTTGCTCGTGGTTTGGCTTCTTTTGCAGGAATACCAAAATAACCCGCTTGCGTAATCAAGATATCTTCGACTTTTTCGAACATATTAAAGTTAAATTCTTGCGGTACAACGCCAAGATACTGCTTAGCAATTGAAGGGTTCTCTAATAGATCTGTACCGAAAATATGGACGCTACCGGTGGTTGGCTTAAACAATGAGCTAATAATGCCAATCATAGTAGATTTACCTGCGCCGTTTGGCCCAAGTAATGCAAAGAATCCACCTTGTGGTACCGTTAAATCAACCCCTTTTAATGCCGAAAACCCATTGTCATAGGTCTTGGATAGGTTTTTTATGGAGAGTGCTGGTGCATCAGACATGAAGACCTCTTTATTTGTTATCAATTTGTATAAAATGCGATTTTAGAATAATAGGCCGTGTTGAACATTCGACTATCATTATCATATAGGCAAAAGCCGTATAAGAATGTTCAACACACTCTACTCTCTAAAGGTGACAATGTACGGTAATAAACGAACTAATCTCATAAAATGAGGCTACTCATGACGAATTTCAACTGCCTTATATTCGAAGTACCATATTAATAATACTCATCATGAAAAAGCGCCTATCTCATCACTGAAATAGGCGCTTTATAGATATACATCGTAAAAGCTTGGAAGGTAATCAACAAAGATTAGCTTGCTTCTGCGACCATATAATCTACGGCATTTTGAACTTCTTCATCAGGAATATCCGCGCCACCTTTAGCAGGCATCGCATTGAAACCATTGATAGCATGGGTATATAGCGTGTCTTTACCTTTTGCAATACGTGGACCCCAAGCGCCAGCATCACCAAAGATAGGAGAGCCTAGCAAGCCTGCTGTATGACAAGTATGACATACGGCGTTATATACCGCTTTACCGTCACGAGGACCGTCGCCAGCAGCTGGGCCAGATGAGCGTGCCGTTACATCACAAGCTTCACCGTCTTCAAAACAGATATTGGCAACAGGCTGGATACGCGCAATCAGATTAGGGTACAAAGCAATTAGCTTCTGTACTTGCGGCGTATCTTGTGGAATTGGCTCTTCATCAGCGGCAGGCGCTGCAGCGGCAGTTTCTTCGCCTTCTGCTGGAGCGGCTTCGTCAGTGGGTGCAGCACCATCTGTCGTATCTGCAGCAGCTTGGGTATCGTCACCTAGCGTTTCAGGAGCAGCTTCTACGACCTCTTGGCCTTCTGCTACGTCTGATGCAGTTACAGGAGTGTCTACAACATCTTCAGCTTGGCTCACCGCGATACTAGCGATTCCTAGAATGGCAGCTGCCGATAACATAACTACTTTTCTCATTCGTCACGTTCTCTTATTACGTATACAAGGACTAGCACGGCTCGGACATTCTGTCTGTCCTCCTTTGACGACCTCTAAGTCTTCAATAGCAGACAGCCATCCCGCGTGCCAGCGCACTTGCAATCGGTGATTATAAATATGAATTCTCCCCAACATTATAAGGGAAAAGGCAGGTAAATTGCCATGCTTGTTTAATGACTTGGCTGTTTTTTCTTAAAAAACCTCAATCGCGACTGTCATTTATTGGCTTTATGCTTTTTATTTGTTAGACTAAGCGGTCTTTATTTCTAGACACCTTATGCTAATTATCATGCGCATCTAAGCGTGACAGTCAGACATATCGTTATCATATGCGCTCGTAGCTCAGTTGGATAGAGTATCGGTCTCCGAAGCCGAGGGTCGTGGGTTCGATTCCCGCCGAGCGCACCACTATTTATAGCTTAAGCTTTGTTCAAATTTCGCCTCAGGCATTAGATTGTTTGGGGTTTTTTTGTGTCTGAATTTTAGATCAAGCCCTTTATTCACAATGCCTGGCTATTTTATCTTTCTAAACTCTCATGAAGTCACATTCTCTTTAATCCTGTATTAGCTATAAGTTTGCGTACATACATTCTCTCTCTTAAAAATCAGTGACCAAGTTATCAGTGACCAAACGGTGACCATTTTGTGACCAAGGTTGAGAAACACAGGAACTTCTATCACTCCAACGATAGAAACGATGATTTGATAAAACAACTCATATAACTTTTGCTTAAAAAAAGGTCTTCAGCTCATTTAATTCAGTATTATATGGATACCTTTCTAGCATGATATCAATCAAAGTAAGCACGCCTCCTTCTATGTTACCTTTTTTTGCTTTTTTAATCGCTTTAGTCCATTGTTTGCCAAGGTTTCCATTGGAGTTTAAATCTTTGAGTTTGCCACCTGCTTTCTCCCACAGGAATTCTAATTCTTCTGAACTATATAAGGAACTGGCTTCGTCAACTAATCTACTAATAAGATAATCATCTGGCAATTCATCAAGGTTTATCTTAGATTTAAATGAATAGGCCCACTTTTGTTTTTTTGGTAATAGACTGTAGCAATATTTCAGCGCATTATTAACAACCTTCTTATTTCCATACAATGTATATAAAGCCTTAGTTATTGATATCCATTTACTTGAGTTTATGAACTCTCCTAAATTTTTACCATACTGTCTCCAGTTGTTGTCAGTATATTGACCTAAAATATTAATTACTTCAGATTCATTCACATGAACATTCCATCCTATTAATAAATCCATTACCTTAGGCGCTATCTCTGATTTTAGGAACTTCTCCTTTATATTTTCTTGAATGATTTTATCAGTTACGTTACTGATGCCGTTTTCAACGACATATTTACTTACCGTATTAATCAGTACCTGCGTATCCGATTTACTTAATTTATCCCAAGAAAAACCTTCAGTTAACTGCAACAGTGCTCGCTCAGCAAGATTTTCTTCAAAGCTTTTCTCTGCTAGTATTTCAATCAATCCATATGTTTCATGACCATTAGTAGCACTACGTAAAATACTGTCTATTCCATCGTTGATGATAATTTTGGATGGTATTGATAACTTACTGCGATAGCCCTGTGAAAGCAAATATCTATCAAACTTCTTATCTAGTTCTAGATAGGGTAGTAAATTTTCAACGAGTGTATCTGTATTCTCAATGTTTGTAATTACTCTCGTATCATCGATGACCCTAAAAGTACTTAATAGTTCATTTTCGTTATATAACTCAATCAAGTAATCAAAGCCAACTACCTCAGGATGCTCAAAATCTAAGATTTTATTCAGAGCCATTATAGGTTGATCTAATCTAAATAAGCACCAGGCATATAGTTTTGCCCAGTTTTTTGACCTAGCAAATTCCTTTAGCCTTTCGATATCATTATCATTAGGCTCATTTTCAAGAGTCAATTCTAAGATGCCCTTTTCAATATCTTTTGAGTCTGAAATAACATCACTCGCTATGGCAAACAATTCTTCATCTATAATCAGCTGTTTAGCTTGTTGAAGCCAACTAGGCGTCAATGTATCAACCCCCTGACTAATACCTTTCTTTAGGGCTATATACCACCACCTATTCTTCCTTATACTGTCGGCTATCAACCTATTTTTATCTTCATCTTTCAATAAAGTAAATTTATTTTCGATGTAACTCGCTAACGAAAGACATAGTAAGTTATAGTTGTGATTCTTTTTAAATACGATATTTTGTATTTTTTCTACTTCCATAAAGCTTAAACTTGTTAGGTTCTCTGCAAGATATATGAGTGCTTTGTTTACATATATATCTAAGTCACCTTCAGTATCTTCAAATGATAAGCTATTTCTAATAAGGTTAATTGCAAGAGACGCTGAAGGTTCTGTATTAAACGTGTCTATCAACTCCACAGTTCTTGATAACTTTCTCAGTCTTTGTAACGGAGGTTTTTCTATGGCTAATGATGTGTTCTCTAAGAGATTTTCAAGAATAGTATCCTGATGGTCTAAAAGAAATTTTACCGCTCTAGTATCGCTAACCTCATTGTTGTTGCCAGTACTACTAATAGCAGTATAAGGTTCAATCCATCGAAGCTTATTAGATGCTATAGATGCGACAATATTGAATTCGCTCTCATCGGCTAAGATTTGAGAAGGACTCCATTTCACGTTACATATTAGCCTTTTCCTAGCTTTTGGCCATAAACTTCTCCAAAGCTCCATAATGATAGTGGCAAAAGAAGCTAGATTTTCTAAGATTAAGACAGGGTGAGTTGCTATTACTAATGAGTCAAATACGTTTTTTAACTGCTCATTAGTAATTTCTGGTAATTTTTCAGAATTCATAATTGATATTAAAATATCTGTCAAATCGTTTAATTCTATCGCTTGATTAACAGGTAACAAGGCAACCTTACTTCTAACCATTCCTCCTCTAAAAGCTCCAAAATCAGGATACGTACACCATAAGCACCAATAATCGTTAAAGACCTCACATCCAAGAACTGGATACCAAACTACATTCGCTGGCAAATAACCTGCTGGTTTATCAGTAATAGATAGCAGTTGACTTGGAAGCTCTACTTCGGAATTAGTAGTATGGATAAGTTGATGCTTATTGTCTTTATCACCATAGGTGGCATAAATAGGAAAAGCTAAATCAGAGTCAGTCATTAAGCAACCATTTAATAGGTAAAGTTAGGTCGATATTTTTCTGCTCAATAGTCTCATTTGGCGATATAACCCAGCCCTGGTTCTCTGGACCTTCATCAATAAAATCTTCATCTTTTGACGCTTCTGTTAATTCCTTTCCTAATGCAGAAAGCCCCCATATACTTAATTTATCCTCGTCCCAGTTAGAGACCAAATACGAAGCTAACATTGGTAGTCGTTGCTCTAAAATCATATGTGGAGTGGCATTTTCAGTATTTACTTCATCGTAACAGGAAAGCAAAACGGCTACCTTAGGGCTTTGAACTTTGTTAGCTATTTGCGTTTTTGATAATTGTAATAGTATCTGTAACTTTTCTACCCAGTAAGGATTTGCGTCCCAATTTGTGGAATTAGGTGATTCATGCTTCTTTTCTGGTTTTTCATTATTGGCCAATTTTTCAAGGAAATCTGGGAATGTAGGTTCGCTTTCCACCCTAATCACGATAAGCCATTTATCACTATCATCTAATTGGCTTTTCCATTTCTCATCTAACGAGCGTGTAGAGAAAATAGTATCCCATTGCTCACCTGCGTATTCAGGCCAATTTATATCAAACTCTTTACCATTTTCATCTATTAATGGTATTTTTAGGCTATTCCAAGTCTCAGCCACAGTATGAGCAGAAGCTTTACCTTCGCTTAGTGCTTCAAAAACCTCACCAAGCATTTCTAAATTTGCTGGTGTTCCATTGATATTTAGTGAGCTTCGAGGCTCTTTAAGACGACCATAAAGTTGTCCAAAAAAGTGTGTTTTACCACTGTTAGCTCGACCAATAACCAATATATTTTTCTTAGACATGACTTCCTCGGTAGCACATAAAAGGTGAGTTGCTCACAATAGGGTCAGAAACTATTATCGGTTGTCTGAATGACTCATTCTCTAGTAATAAATCATGTATAACATTAGTAACTGAATCTGGGTTTTCTATGGTTACTTTATATTGTTTGGCATGTGGAATATTAAATAAAAGCTTATCAGTAATTTGTTTTTTCATTCTGTCTGAAATCGGGTTTTCTACTAACTCATCGGACTTAGTCCAAATTAAAGCTGTAGGTTTTTTTTTGGTAAATGGAATGAGTCTTTCAAATAACATAAATAACTCTTTTCGTGCCTTTCCTCTATTTTCTCCTGCAAACTTATTACAATCAGCTGTTATGATAAACATGTCTGAGTTCGTAGCCATCCATTGCGCACCACCCGCATTAGGATCATCTGAGTTTAATGACCATGTAGTGAACCATTCGCCAGGAGCATCAGTAAGTAACAAGTCGATCAAATTGCTTTCATTATCTCTTAATGCCAGGTGTAGTAACCCTGGAACCCTCTCTGATTGTCGAGAAGTATGAGGTGGGAAAGTGGACTTAGTTGTATCGAGTCTTGAATAAGATGACAGGTTCTCCCATGCTACCAAGCTTTTAGAACCAGCAAATTTATAACTTAATTTAAGTCCTTGGCGTATATAATTTAGATAAGCAATCAGTAAGAATGTGGTTTTTCCCGTGTCATGCGAACCAAACACACCAATAAAACGGCTTTCGCCTCGTGCCCGAATTTGGCTTAAGTCTTGTATTCCTAAGTTATTACCCGACCACCATATCCTATATTGCTTTAATTCAGGATTTTCTGTAGTTTCTTTTAATTTAACTTCAAAATATTGGCATTCATTAGGATAATCCTTACCCTCACTACAAGCTCCGCCATCACCGACATAACAATCTTTTCCCTCTCTAGAACAAACACCACCTACGGTTATTTCACTATCACTCATACTCATGTCTCTACTTGATTTTCAGCAGATTGTTCTCGAAAAATAGCTTGAGCCAATTTAGGAAGACTAATTTCTGTATCTTTGGAGATACTCAGTTTAGATATAGCGGTATCTGTATCGAAAGAATCATCAGAAAAAGCGTAACTAACAAAGTCCTTCAGTGACCAATTGTCTTTATAACCAATTGTTAGTTGCCGAATAGTCTCTTTCGGGACACTATCTTTATTTTTTGAATAAAATTCCCATATCTTTTCTAAAGAAAACTTTTCTTCAATATCTATATTAGGTAAGTCGGCAACTGTTTCAAAGATTAAATAAGAAATACTTGCTGGTGGCGCATTTTCCATTAGAGACAGTAAATCACTCACCATGACTATTAAGGCAATTTTACCTTCAAACTCTCTATAGCTTTGATTTAAGGAAGGAGAGTATAAAGCCTTACTCCACCAAATGGTGTCTAACTTTAAATTTTCATTAGACCTAATATTTTCATTTATACTATTTCTGTATTGTTCAAATTTTTGATACTGGCTTTGATAAAGACTTTCTCGGGTCGTAAAATCTTCAGATAATTTAGTATACATGGTTTGAAAGTCCTGGATGCCTTCAAGCTCAGTACTTAGTTCAAATGTAGGAAGCTTTCTTGGAAATGGTATTTTATTCCCTTTTCCGTTCTCTAGAAGATCGAAACTTGAATATTCCTCACTTTCTTTAGACCATTGTGAAAATATACTTTCAAAGACTTCTTTTTCTTCTGCGAACCGTTTGAAGGGTAGCATATCAGCAATTGTATTCCACAGTATATAAGCATACCTTTGATTATCTAATGCTAATTGTTGACAAGCATCTAGAAGCATAGAGCGATAAAGTAAGAATGGGGTGTCTATGTAGATTGACCTGGCCGACCTCCATACTTCTGTAAAACATTCATCTGCAATTTTTATTGCTATATCATCGCTATTAGGCGTTTGGTTTATACTGGTTAATACAAATGAGGTAAGCAATGGCTCATCTTCTTTCAACCTTTCTACTAGTAAGGTAGTTGCCTCAACCATATTATCAAAACGCCTATCATCGCCATCTAGCTTTTCAATTAAACCTAAACTATTGACTCCATCCAATACTCTTGACATTTACTGTACTCCAAATTTTATGAGTGGTAAGCTTTTAATAAAGATTTTATAGCTATGCATTGAGGATTATCTTTTTGAATGATTTGTAAAAGCGCTTTCGGTGTTACTTCTGAGCCTTGGTTTACTTTTTTCCATATGGTATGCCAGCGGGTATATGGGCGTGACTTATTTTCTAAATCACTCAGCTTACCTCCTGCTCTTTCCCATAAGACTTGAGTTTCGTCAAAGTCTGGATACAACTCTGCAAGCAGACGCACTATGTCATCACTGTCCATATTATCGCTTTCAATTTCTGGTAACTTATCTTCTTTACGAGTAAATAAAGACTCACTATTCCTTAATAAGAGAATAAGCAACTCAGCTGAAGCACGTGCTGCAAAAGTACGGTAACGATCATCTTTATAAGGATCTGCAAAATCTGATACTCCTTTTGCAAATATAAATGGCATATCGTAGCTATCAGCTGATGCAGCTAACCCACTTCCTTCCATGTCTAGTCCTAGCACTTTTCTCATATAACTTGAAAGCTTATTATATATTTGCTCATCTTCAGTAACAGTTGCTCCTGTTGCGATAGGTGCAACATGGACAGAAAACTCTGGTTCTGCTGGTAGTCCTCTCGGGTTGAGTAATAATAAATCTTGAATATATTCTATACCCGCTTCGGTTAACTTAACTGGTTTCTCGATATAACCTCTTTTTCTAAGTCTCAAGATAACATCGCTCCAATCTGGACACTTTTCATCAAAATTATCTTGTTCAACTGGTTTCTTATTATCTATTAATTGACTCAATACCCAGTTTTCTTGCGCTTCTAAAGAATACTGAGGCTTTAATTCCATCCATGCCATACTCTGATTTTTATATAACGTACTTGTACGTTGCATGTTTTGAACTATTGTTTCACTTGGTTTGTACTGCAACGTATCGCCTTGAAAGACTTCGATACCATTCTCTACAACTCGCTTACCAACATCATAAGACCATAAACGATCTGCAAAGATAACATCTCCAAGTTGAGTTTTACCTCTTCTGCCAGCACATATACCACTCATAGCAAGACATTTAGGGTTTAACTCACTTATTAAGCGTCCAACAACAGCTTGTACACTTTCTCTTCCCATAGATGCTACCCATGTTGCAACAATAGTAATAGTAGTGCCCGAATCGGTTACAAATTCAGCTTTAGAAGCGTTTCTATCACTGACATTAAATTCTTGCCAGTTTTTAGATATTCCACTATTTACCTCAATGAGTTGGTCATATTCATCTTTTAATGCACACATTATCAAAATATCGGTATTAGAGGGAGTTGAGTACATTTTAGATCCTAATTGTAACTTTCAAATTTTTATAGTTTAACACTACTTCAAAATACGGTAGTGTGTTTGTCCGCATCAACATGAGAAGGCGGTTTGACAGCAGCAGTCATACTAATCAAATATTTATATTTATGGAATATACCAATACTTCACAAAAATTGATAGTTACAGAGCATTTGTATATGACAGGTAATATCGCAACTAGCCAAATCAACGCTGAAAAATATCTGAAGTAGCTTAAAGTAGCTCTACCAGAGCAAATTAATAAGACATTGCATTATCAGTCGATATCTGGAGAGAGTGAGCCTTTCATATGACAAATTACCATTCAGCATCTTAAGTACTTAACATGTCAGCCATCTATGGCTGAAAACAAAGAAGTAAGTTAGTCGATACACCTATATTGAACAGATTTAGTGAATAGCAGGTGTTCAATATAGCTTGTGACCGCTTGGCTTGCCTATTGCAGTTGCTATCATATAGATTCACAAATAGTCGTATAACGTATTCATCGTCTTCAGGAAAAATCATATGGATATTAAAGCCTTACCTACTCCGAAGCAGTTTCTCAAAAACAGACGTCCCGAACAATTCTCTTCTTCTGAAAAAATGATTAGTAGTCAGCTTGACAGAGTACACCTTGAAACCTACTTATCTAACCTAAATGCTAAGAGCAAAGAGCTCGCATTTGAAACATTTGTCAAAGAAATATGCCAAAAAACTATTTGCCCAAACTTGCTTGAGCAAACTGGCCCTGTAGCAGGTGGCGATGGCAAAACGGACACACAGACTTTTCCAGTCTCAGAGCAGAACAAACTACTTTGGTATGTAGGTGTAAATAGTAATGCTAATAATGAACGTTGGGCATTCGCAGTCAGCACTCAAAAGTCATGGAAAACAAAATGTAAAAAAGATGTTGAGAAAATAGTTGAAACTAATCGAGGCTATACTAAAGTTTTTTGTATTACAAATCAGCTTGCTAAAGCTGATCAAAGAAGCAAGCTTGAAGACGAGCTTTCAAACCAATACAGTATTCAAGTCTGCATCTTAGATATTAACTGGTTATTGGATGAGACTTATAAAAATAAACTTGAGTATATTGCTATTGATACTTTACAGGTTCCAACTAATTTCAAACGAGAAATTATCCTCAGTCCTGAGGACTATGGCAAGAAGCAAAGGCTTGAGAAACTTACTTTTCAAATCAATAGTGACATTAATCCTAATGAAATTACTTTTAATCAAGTTAATATTTTCTTAGATATTGCTGAGTTGAGTAAGCAACTTGAAAATCCAGTGTTTGAGACACAAGGTTTGTATGACCGAGCTGTCAAAATAGCTCAAAGGTATGGTACAACAAACCAAATATTTTATGCCTATTACAACTATGCTAGAGCTTCATACTACTGGCATGAAGATTTTAAAAGTTTCGAAAGTAACTTTAAGAGCGCGTACGAAACAATCACTGAATCCAGTAACTCTATTCTCTGGGCAGACTTTGTTACTTTATTAGTTATTCAGATTAGTCATCGATATAGACATGAAGGACAAGGTACTTATGCAGTTGATAATGTTACAAACAATACTGTTTCTCAGTTAAATGAAATCATTCTGGATAAAAGCCGACCTAGTAACGCTTTACAAGCAGAAATAGCTTTGACTCAGCTACAGCTTATTCTGAACTTTGATAGTAAAGATAAAATGGAAGAAATCTTTCAAAGAATCCAGAAAGTATGCCAACAAGGTGAATATCTAATAGGTTTTTCATTTGAAAATATTTATGGGTATATTGATCAGTTAGACGATATATTTCATACTTACCCAAATTATCAGGCGCTACAAGACTACCTAACTGAACAATCTATCAAACGTAATGGTGACTTAAAGACTAGTAAAATAGCTCTTGAGCGTGGTATTAAGCAGGCAGAGAGAGGTAACTACTATAGAGCTATTCAATTGATTGGAAAGACTTTAGTAGGCTTAAATAAAGAAGAAGCACTTGAAGAGATGACTTACGCCAATATGGCATTATCGGATATATATTCACAAGTCGATTTGCATTGGGCAGCAAGAGGAACTCTTTTAAACGCAGCTTCGTTGTTGACAAACTACTTTCATAAAAATAAAGTTATTCTTCCATTGGCTATAGAAGCATACTTCTCACTAGCTTGGAACGAACTTACTCTTGGCCGTATTGCTCAATCATTAACATGGTTAAAAACTGGATTATGGAGCTCGCAAGTTATTAATGATAGGTTTATAGATGAAGATAAGATTATTAATTTTGATGGCTGCATGGCTAATTTAATACTTAGTTGTAACTTAAAAGAAATTCAAGAGTTCGAGTATTTAGTTGATAATTTAGAAGAGCTAGGTCTATTTTATTCGCAGATAACCTTATTATATACTTTGGGATATAAAGATAAAGTACGGGAACTTTTAGAAAGTAGTAACGATGAAGGTGTACTGAAGTTAATGCTGGACCTTAGAAATTACGATACAGAACACCCTACTTCAAAAGTGCTACCTTCATTACCTCAATACAATACTTATAGTACCAAAATATTAGGTTGTGAAATTAAATTATCCTTCCCTAATAAGACACCGTTTATTGAATTGACAGAGGCGATTTTAACTAGTCTTGAAAGCTTCTTAGCTACTGCTCTGATAGATAATATTATTGCAAAAATACCTATCGTAAATATTGATATAGTCTCTTTTGAAGATTCTGAAAACTTAATTTCTCATGAATATATTGTTAATGATAGAGGAACAGTATTCGAAATATTGTGCCACCCTTTCTTATGGGAAGATCTAAACCAAAATAACAAACCTATTATAGGTGAATGGTTTATGTTCTTTATTGCAGATTTTGTTGATAGCTGTTTTTTAATCAAAGACTCTAAAATGACTCTTGAGAAGCTAATTACAGAAGATAAAATTTTTGCGCGATCAATGATGTTTGAAACCTGTTTAGGAGCTATTTATAATATTCTAGGTAAGAATTCACATAACGATTTACTTAAAAAATTGACTCAAGGTACACATTTCCCACTGCTGAGAAACATCTCGTGGGATGTTGATGCACCCAAACAAGATAGTATAGATATTGAACCCATAGAGCTAGGTGATCATGAAAACATACCTGTATTCGATATGGAGAAACATACTCATAAAGACATTGTAGTAACAAAGCTAATCAGATCAGACTTGTGGGACTCAACAAGATGGGAGGGAGTTGGTTACATGGGATCACCTGATGAACCCCCTTACATGTTCCTACTCTTTAAAGATAAAAAGAAGGGCTTGAGTATATTTGAGCACTTACTGAAACAATTGACACATGTAGACATAGGTAAAAGATTTCGTGTATCAGTTATAAGGGGAATTGATAGAGAAAACCCTGCTCACTACCGTGTAGTTTTATCAGAAAATATTAAAACAGGAAGTAATGCAAAGTTATTTACTATGATAGCTAGAATCCAAACAATGGAACCTAATAATGACTCAAGTTGGATGCAGTTTGAAGAATCGTACAATAAGTTCAAAAGCTTTAGATTAGCGCCAGCCTATATGATCAAAGGAAATCAATATCCAGAAGTTGAGTTTGATTCCGCTATCAGTATAAAAGAAATTCATGTCAAGCAAGCTTGGGAAATCGGTATTAATGATATTGAAAAAATAGCTATACACCCTGAAGATAATATTCTAGTACCAGAAGGTATAGTTAATCCACCTTTTCAGAAGGTATTAGAGTCAAAATAAGCTAGATCGCTCTAAATAGAAACTTCTTTATCTTATGACATAATAATAACCAAATAACCGATAGACTATTTGGTTATTATTACTGCTCTTAAATCTCACCTACCAACTGTAAGCTGCCCGCCAGAAAAACTAATACATGATTCGCAGAACCAAGATGATTGTTTTCTGATATAAGGTATATCCGCTGGTACATCAAGTTGATAAGGCCGTCCACAGTACTCACAGTGCACATCATCTAAGTAAGCTTGGCACTCCGCTAATACACCAAACAAAATATGATAATCAACACTATACTGTCTACAGAGCGTTTCTATATGCTCTACATACCGTCCATTATGCCCGTATGCCCAATAGTCTTCACATAGTTGTATGTCGGACTGATCTGCATTGGCGCTAAAAATAAGTTTTAAGCTCATGGTTATCTCCAAACCAAATAGTTAACGTTGATCACAACGAATAAGGAATATCGTAGTGATTCATAATGTCCAAAAATTTGGTCTCAAGATTCGTTAATGCATAATGATTTAGCGCTAACCCCTCATTGAGCTCACGTTGAACCCATATCCTAACCGCTTCATCATTGTAGAAAAGGGGGTTAACGCCTAGCATTCTTGCTAACTGCGAGCCCTGTTGTATTTGCAGGTTTACCATAAGCTTGGTAGATAGCGATATCGCTTCGGCGCTTAACCAGATTGAAGCATGCGGTGACTTAATAAATGTGTTCATGTATAACCTCCTGTAGATTAATATTTCTTTCTGTTAGTCGTAATGACTTCCTACAGATTGAATTATACATACATTTTGAGCTGATGCAAATCAAAATGACCTTCTATAGAGCTTTTTATTACTTAATAGAACATTTAACTCATTTGAGAAACTATATTGCTGCGTATTATTTGGTGTAATAACTGATAAGCGCAGCACTATCTTGAATTTTAAAAGGAGGAAAGTTTATTCTTCTTCCTTAACTAGCTCATAAAGGTCGCCCACTTCAATATCTAAATATAAGCATAGCTTTTCTACTACCTCTAGATCCACTCTGGTCGCTTCTTCGTTATACATACGTGTGATTGTGCCTCTGTTGACATCTGTATCTCTAGACACATCGGCAATCTTAAGTCTTTTTTCGCCCATAATTCTAGATAAATTACATTTCACCATAACCTCCCCCATAATAAAATAACCTACTGTAGATAAAAATGTCTTGCAAAAGATGATTTTTAGTGTAAATTATGTTCTATAGCAGGTCATAAAGCTATTAGATAATAACACTTTAATCTTTAGTAAGGATTTTACTATGAGTTATACCTATTTAACAACCGAAGAGCTGTCACAACGTATTAAATATGACAGCAAGACAATACGCAATCAACTTAAGGATGCGGTATTCATTGAGGGCGTTCATTACATCAAACCATTTGGAGGTAGAAAAATTCTTTTCATATGGCAAAAGATTGAAGAGTTAATGCTGACAGGCTACGACGATAACATTCCATTTGCAGCGGGAGCGTAATCATGGCGAGTATCAATAGCCGTAATGGCAACCTATATGTAGATTTTCGATACATAGGCCAACGTTGTAGAGAGCAAACCTTACTGGCAGACACTAAGCCTAATCGAAAGCGTCTAGAAAATTTCGTTAGTAAAATGCAAGCAGAGATTCAATTAGGTAGTTTTCGATATGAAAACTATTTTCCACAGAGTAAAAAGCTTGAGCAGTTTCAAAGCTTAGAGCTCATGAGATCAACGAATAGCCATAAGGACTCAAGCTCAGGATTTGATTGCTTTAGCAGAGTTTGGTTAGAGGAAAAAAAACCGGAATGGCGGTGCTCTCAGATAACTAATGTAGAAAACATACTTAAGATTTATCTACTTCCCCATTTTGGCAATGTGCCACTAAATACCATAAACAAAGCTAAAATAATGGCTTTTCGGGGTAATCTAGTCAAGGAAGGAAATAGTGGACGACTTTTATCAGCATCTCGAATCAACCACATTATGACGCCATTACGTATGGTGATTACCGAAGCATCTGAGCGTTTTGATTTTGAGAACCCTTGGAAGAATATAAAGCCACTAAGTGTACCTAAAAGTAATGTTAGTCCTTTTACCTTAGAGGAAGTCATGCTCATCATTGACAACGTCAGAGTAGACTATAAGCCATATTTCACAGTACGGTTTTTTACAGGCATGCGTACAGGTGAAATTGACGGTTTACCGTGGAAAAATATTGACTTTGAACGTAGACAAATCGTTATTGATCAAGCAATTGTTGGAGGTGTTATAGGTGACACTAAAACTTCCGGCTCTAATCGTATTATCCACATGAATCAACTGGTTTACGATGCATTGATTGAGCAGCAGAGCTTCACTAAACATCGAAGTGAGTTTGTGTTTAGTACAAAAGCAGGTACTCCTTTGAGTCATCGCAATGTGACAAAGAGAGTTTGGTATCCGTTATTGCGATATCTGGAGCTTGATATACGTAATCCCTATCAAAGTAGACATACGGCTGCCACTCTTTGGCTTGCTGCAGGCGAGTCTCCTGAATGGATTGCTGCGCAAATGGGTCATAGCAGCACTACAATGTTATTCACAGTGTATTCACGTTATGTGCCCAATCTAACTCGTCAGGATGGGAGTGCTTTAGATAAGCTACTGATAGAGCGAGGTATAATACAAAATCCATGAAAATACCTATGTTTAACAAAAAGACATCCAAATAGATGTCTTTTTTCGATTTTAATGCTGGATGCTTTACATTAATGAAGCTACAGTTATTTGAATGACTTGTAACGGTAGCAGCATAATGGCTAATAAAGATAGTAACTCTACAAATATTAAGGATTGGTTGAAGCTAAATCTCCTTGATTTCGCTAATGGCAATGATCTTGAAATATTACTTATCGAGCTAAAATTTTTAAAAGATACCTTACCTGAGCAATTTAGATCAGAATTGAAAGATGAGTATCGAACATTGTCTGAATGGATAAAAACATTAGATGTGAATAGTAATTTGACGAAGACGCATGAATTACAGATATACGAAAATGGAATTGCTCATAAAGTATTTTTAGAAAATATTAGAAAGCCTCATCTGCATTTAAAAGATCTCTATCTAATTACCTTTTTAATCCATCGAGCAGACTCGTCTAAAATAAATACTATCCGTGCTGTCTACTTTTTTCTATGTTTAAGGATGGTTGAGTTAACTGACTATGATAGTCGAATTGAAACTACGCTCGATGAATGCAGATTTTTAACGAACAAAACTCGTGAATTTTTAGTTCCGTTTTTACCTGATGTAACAGAATTGAAAAGCCTAAAGGATATTGAGGAGTTTCTTATTAATGCTCAACAAAACGATAGCTACACTAGATGGCTTGATGAGCGGCCCCTAACTTTTGATTTTGAAATACAGAAGTACAAGAATAGATTATTAAGTAAAGAGACATCTCTATCATCTGTTGAAGCTCAATTTGAAATCAATGAACGTATAGCTAAATACCTTTACGAATATATCTTACCAATCGAAAACTATTTCAAAAATGACTCCGGCATTACTCGCGTGACGACTGAGACTCATAAGATTATAAGTATCTTACAGGATAAAGATGATATCACTGGCAATACTGTTAGCGATCTCACCTACATATCAGAAAATGCTAGCGAAGCAAATGGATTTGAAGACCAAGAACGCCAAGACGATGAAGAGCAATCGTTTGAGCAGGTTAATTTCGAGCAACCTACAAACTACTATCTAGATAAAATCAGAGCTGAACAACAAGTTAACTGTAGACATCAACGGACTTTAAGTCAGGTAACTGATGTAAATGTTGCACATGCTGATGAAGTACAGATTTTAGTCACATATTTACTCAATAGTCTGATGAGTTTAGATATCAGAAGTATAAATGCTGACAACAATGATGAACAAGGTACTTTAAACATTGAATATGATCTAGACCATCAAACTTCTTTATATCTACTAATAATTTTATTGACAGGTAGATCTGAACTACTTATCTCAGAAGATTTGAGGGAGAGTTATTTATGCTATCGGTATCCACTAGAGTTTGCACCTACTCGTAGTAAAGTTCAAGAAAACTGGGATTCTAAACTATGCGCAGATAATACATCTACTCTCAATCTTTTCTACCCTATTGCAGTTGGCAATATATATTCTCATCTTTTACGTAACATAAGCACAAAGGTTTTGGAGGAGGTCAAACAAAAGGCCAGTGAGGCTCTAAAGGCTATAAATAAGAAGAGCAAAACTAGATTAACTTTTAATAAAGTTAAGAACTATTTAGAACACTACCTCATACAGAGTGGTCGAGATCAAGCTTTAGTTAATGTTCTAATTAGCAAACCAATACACCATTCTTCAGCACTTCCTTACTTTAATGTTAGCCAGCTAGATTTATTCTTATGCCAATATGATTTTAATGATCATTTGTATGATATAGCATTTAATACAGTCAGCGATGAATCCAAATGTAATGAAGAATATCAATTTTTTGAATTACCTGACGAAAGAGTTACAGGATATTGGGATAAACAAATAGGTAGTGTTTTAGCCATAAGAGAAAGCCGCTTAACATCTATAGTTAGCGATTTAATCACTCAGATCAATTCTGCCCTTTGGGATAAAAAAACTCTCAATCCTAGATCTATAGTTGACCTACATAATATTTTTACTGATTATTTATATGTTCTGCTCTCGGTCTCAAGCGGTTATCGTCCCGTACGTGAACCTTTTGGTAGGCTTGTAGATATAGATGTTAGAACTAAAAAATATTTTATTAGCGACAAGGAAAACCGTCAACATACTCGAGGCAGATATATTTATCTACCTGATATAGCAAATCAACAGATTGAGCAGTACATCAAGTATTTAAAGAGTAATGCCTTTATTTTAAATAGTCTGGGTAATAGTCTAGGTGATATTTACTCAGATATTCTTGACAGTAATATTGGCCTTATTACTTATCTAAAGCTGGATGAAAAAACTAACACTATTACTGAAGTTAGTCTTACCAAAACATTTATTCACGGAAGACTGTCTAAAATTTTAGATCTCCCATCAAACTGGCATCGTCACTTTATACGATCTTATAAAAGCCTAGAAGTTGGAATCTTTTCTGCTAAGCCTAACTCATCATTATCTAATAGCTTCGGTCACGATGTAATTGGCGCTTGGATGGGTCACGCTGATGAGCTTGGTTTTGACTACTACGATAAGCACAGTGGACTTAGAAGGAGCGAGTTGCGCCGATTCTCTGATGAGCTTAATGGAATAATTAAATATAACGGCTTTAAAGTCATAAGTTTGGAGACTAGATAATGGCTCAGCGTAAATCAGCTATTGACCAGCGTTCAGAAAATAGACATAAGGAAACCTCGAAGCGTAAAAACTTATCCAAACGACTGGTCAAAGAGTCTATAGATTTTGACCAAATTATTGCCTCAAGTGATCCTCAAACAATATTTAATGCTATGTGGGAGCAGCTTGATAAGAGATTATCAGAAAACAAACACTTTCAGGGCTATCTTAGTTATGTAGAAGGATATAACGAAGCAGTAAACTGCTGTCAAAACTATATTGAAGATAAGGACATTGCTATTGGCTTTCCAAAGCTTATCGTTACCTCATACCGTCCAAAGTCCTTTAGAAATAAAGTGACCTTTTCTGAAAAAAAGCAAATATTAGATTTTTATTTATATTGGATGGATAGTATAGCTAGCAAAGCTTACGAGATTACTATCACAGATTTGATGCTATCACTGATTTTCCACAGTGCTATATTGAGAAAGCCAGTATTGCAAACGATTATATCTTGCATCAGTGACAAATCATTAACTATAGAAAGCATATTTGAACTGCCTGTAGTAACTCTCATTATTGACGACGATAGCTATCATACTAATACTTATAGCAATTCAAAAGCGGTGCATGAGGTAAAAGTCTTTTTATCGCCATTAACGAGCTATTTGATCAAGCTCTATGTCAAAGGGAATGAAACTAGAAAATTAAAGTCTAGTACTGATGTTCAAAATCTTTATCAAATGTTAAAGATGACAAAATCTCTTAGCCAAAATCACCTATCTATGACTTTAGAAGAGTTTTTGATAGGTGCGGTCTATGTTTTAGAAGATTATCTATTTTTAGATCTGCCAGAACATACTTGGTATCTACTACTTGGTTTGGAGACGACATATGGCCTGTCAATAGCTAACTGGCAGTCTTTAATCTTTAGCATATCTCATAAGCCCACTACTAAGATAGCTATTAACATTGAGTGTCACAAAGATGTCGCAGTGGAACCTAAAAAAGGCAATCCTACCATTACCGTTGAGATTGCAAAGCTATTGAAAACGACTAAAGATGGAAAAACCTCAATGGCTAGATTCACAATTGGTCTCAAGCAGCTATATGAACGTTTATTAACGAACAACGCTCCTTTGAGTGAGCTTGCAATCGTAGGTTGGTTACTGACGAAAACAGTGACTAGTAAAAAGGTAAGCAGCATGCGGACTCATAGCGGTGGTATTACGAATCGCTGGTTATCATTAACTCAAGGTGTTGCATTTGAGGATCATACTGAAGAGGATTATATTCAACTTTATAGCGAACTTATCGAACTTGGTAAGTCTAAAGACGCTCAAAATGCTATTGCCACTAATATTGATGAGATACATGCATATTTAGTTAATCATCATGGCATTGAACCTATTGCACCTTTTTCATCTACCAAGCGAGCGCATCATAGGACAGGCTATCTTTCAGAAACCATGTTTCAGGCTATTCTTAATAATGCTGACAATCTTGAAATGACTAAGGATGAAATAGAAGCGGTGAAGCTCGCTTTGATTTTAGGGCAGCGCTGTGGACTCAGGATAGGTGAAATAGTTAAGATTAGATTAAAAGATGTGGCTATAACTTCAGCTTATCTAGAAGTGCGTAATAATAAATATGGTAATAATAAAACGGGTTCTGCCTTAAGACGGACATTGTTAGAACAACTTTTAACAAATTCAGAAATGTCGTTTTTCAAGAGAGTCGAGCTTAGGCGTAGTAAAAGTAAAGGGGATACCTTAATCGCTAATCAAGCTGGTATGGCTTATCGTGCCAGTGATTTATCAAAAACCATATCTCAGTTAATTAAAACTACAACAGGACTTTCTCATCTCACGACCCATCATTTAAGACATAGCTTCTTAACTAATTTTCAATTAATGTCATTTTTGTATGATAAAGCTAATGCTTTTAATGGGCATCAATGCTCTCAAACTTTAAAAGACTTATTACCTTATGACGAAGACAAGTCTTGTAAAATATTGGCTTATATTGAGACATCCCTACAATACAAAAAAATATATGCCTTAGCTGGAGTAGCTGGACATGCCAGTCCTAGCACTACTTTTGACTCTTATGTGCATTTGACTGACATTCAGATTGGATTGCTACTTTGGCACATGGATTACCAGTTGACGGCTAAACACTATAAATTACTAAGCGTTCCGAGACGTAGGGAAAAGCTGTTAGGTGCTACACCTACTGCAATTAATTATTATTTGCTTAACAAGCTCAAACTTAAACCACTGCCTAAACCAAAACATAGTGAACTACTAAAGACAGAAGATAAAACATCTACAAAGCCAAAAAGATATTCATTCGATGAAGTCCGTCAGACTCTTGAGGTACATGATAAGGAAGAAGATTTCAAGGAAAAAATGGATATTTATAAGCTTGATCAAAATACTTTTGAAATATGGCTTAATAACGCTCAGCAGTTGCAAGATCACCCTTCTTTTAAAACCATACATGGTAATTCAAGATTATTCGCGCCTGATGATAATATGAGCTTATTACCGGTATTCGACAGGTATGTCGAAGATAACAACATACTCATGCAGATGACCAATAAATTTCGTGACTTATATAAGATAGAAAAAAGACGAGAATCTATGCTTCAGTTTATAGCGCATACGCTTATGAACTCCCAATACCATAAAAATCATATTAGTTTTGATCAAGCATTAGATCTATATAGCTATATACAAGTATTAGGACAACTAGTCTTTAAAAAAAATATTAATTTAAAAATATACCATTATGCACAAGCTAGCGATGATGATAAAGAGCAATGGAAGCCTGTGATGAAATTACTTGCCTCATCTCAAATAAAAAAGTGCAATGTAGCTGATAAATTAAACGGCAAGATATACAAAAAGCAGATCCGTGCTGAATTATCACTATCTAGCCAAACTGAGCAGACTAGGCTTAATAATAGAGAGAAATCAAATCTCCCAATCAAGCAATGGACCGTTAGAACTTTACAAATTTTCTGTCATTACGCTTTCATTATGATAGGGCAAAGAATTAATTTAGGAGATCACAAGCCATGAATCTGTCAGCAAAGTCTATCAGCATTAATAGTAGCACTAAAATTAGTCTTCATCCGTTGGCTAGCCAACTAACTAAGCTAATAGTGAAAGCCTACTTAAGTGGTGGTCAAGAAGCCTATATTAAATCTATGCAGACTAAGTTTGATTGTTATAACAGTTTACCTATTCATAATGTATCGTTAGTAAATAAGGATGTGAATGAGTATTTACTCATTGGTGGTTGTTTTTCACCTGTATTTAACCTCAAAGATATTAATAACAACAATACTATTTTCTTAAGTTATAAAACCTCTAAAAAAGACTCTAAGCCTGAGCATAAGAAACAAGTTAAGAAAGAATTTGATCAGGATGTGATTGACTTTATATACATGGACTTTATCCGAGCAATATCAATACTCTCGTTAGCTAAACCTGGGCTTATGTATCCAAGCCTTAAAACAATAATGCAAGAGTATAAAAGTCAGATATGGAGTGAAATATTCAATAGGGAATCAAAAACCCCAAAAGATTACATTTTATTAAATAACGTCGCCGATCTGCTTGATACAACACGTGGCACATTGAATAGTCATACTAAACTAAAGAAGTAGCGGTTAATTCTTTCCGCTATGCCTGATTAGAAACAGAGCTATCTCACTAAGCTTAGAGTAACAAGCTAGACAACCTTAATCCTCGAATTGGAACACAAGCGATCTAATGCGAGGACTTATTCAGGATTGGATAGCGATATATCTACTTCTAGGAGTCATTAAAGAGATGATTTATGAGAGAGATACAAAGGGATGTAGTCACAACCGTATTAAAACTTAATAGCTCTGCCTAACCACGCTACCAACTCACGGGCAGGAGCCTGACTCAAACACTGTGGACAATTAATATAGGTCATTATACAGTCATTTAAATCAGTCAACATATGCAGTAATAACCCTAAACCAATTATCTTATAGGGCTTTGGTAGAAACAACATGCCCGCATATACTGCCATCGCATAATAAGTATGTAGCGGATGGAAATTAATACTACAACGATTGGGCGAAAAGATAGGTGTCGCTAGCAGATGATCTAAATCAACTAGCATGGTTGCTATTAGGATCAAATAAACTCGCTTATAGTCACTACGAAAAAACATATAGGCGATAATCAACGGCATGCCAAAATGTAGAAAATAATGGATAACGGTTTGACTCATCGCTTTTTCCGAACTAAGAGGGTGTTTTAAAAATTGTTCTAAGAGTATCATACACGATCTGAGGTATACCTTCACACCTGAAAGGCAAGCACGAATCCACCACCTGACGTACGGAAGTTAGTCACCTGACCTTAATAAACACGCGCAGCAAGTAACATACTAATCTGCCGTTGGGAGACGCCAGTAAGCGGCGTTTCGGTCTGGTAATAACGAACGAGTAAACATGGAACTGCATTTATTGCTATGGCTATTTTTGGAGGAATGATGACTCTTGCAAACCTATCCCGCCGAGCAGCGACATCAGCAGTGCTTGCCCTAATGATATGGAGCGTAAGTTTCTTTCTCCATTTTTTTTGGGAGATGGCACAGGTACCGTTCTTCTCCGGTATGGCCGAAGCGAGACACTGGGACGTGGTCTGGCTTTGTACGCGTGCGACCGTCGGTGATGCCAATATTGCTTTTGGCGCCTACGTGCTTGCGGCGTTATTTGTAAAAGATTGGCTTTGGATTGCAAAGCCGTGGCGTCTGTCGACTTTATCGATATACCTTGGCGTTGGCCTGACCGTAACAATACTCTTTGAATACTGGGCAACTGGCGCTGGCCAAAGGTGGAATTATAGTGGGCTGATGCCTGATGTTCCGTTATTAAGCATAGGTGCGTTGCCGCTCGTTCAGTGGGTGGTCATTCCGATACTGTTAATCTACACTGTCAAGTGGATGTTCCTAGGTTGGCAGATATCCAATTAATAGAGGTTAGCATTAAGAGCAGTTGGTGCTATTTAGCTCATTACACCTGAAAGACGGGCGCAAACCCACCTCCTGGTGTACGGAAATTAGTCGTCTGACCTTGATACACACGCGCCGCAGGTAGTAGCAGTTGTCCGTCATACGTATAAAGACGTATATCCACCTTTCTCGTTGTTACAGTGTCATCAATTTTTATTGATCGCTCTCCTGCAGGAACAAAGGTCTGTACGATATAATCCTCATCAAGAATGTTCTCAAAAACGCGTCGAGTCAGCTTGCTACCGCGATAGACCCCTTTGCTTCCATGACCAGCAACTGGCTTAAAAAACAGCTGTCGCCGAGTACGCCACAACGCTGCTGCCTCGTCTTTTGATACAAGCTTAGTCTTTGGTATCGACTTTTCAAGGTACCTCGCTGCAGCCTCATCTAGACCCCAAGCGCGCAATGTCTGCGAATCGGATAGCAAGGTCAGGTTTTGCTTATTGGCCAACATAGCATGTACATGGGGATTGGGTGTCACCACCACAGCACCCTCTAGATAAGCACTTTTAAGCACGGCGTGGTTAGGGTTTTCAAATGCAAAGTCGACCAGACGATTGTATATCATATCGATTTTCTGTCCATGGGCTGTCAGAGCACCATCGACATAGTCGAGTTCAGAGGGATCTAGTATCACAGTGTCAACGCCCTTAGCTTGGAGCAGTTGACGTGCTAACTGGAACTCCAAAAACATGAACTGATTCTTAGGGTCATTATCGATAATAGCTATGCGATTAGGCATGGCAGTAGCTGATTGTCGCTGCCACTCTTGTATGAACATGCTAGTGACAGCTTCTTCAAACCCATCAAGCATTTTAGTAATATCAGCACTTTGCTCAGAAGGGTGGCAGCATTGTTTTTGTGCACGGGCAAGTGCTACGTTTAAAAATGCGCCTCCAGCGTTAGTATTGATCTCAATAAGTTGAGGGCCATCGCTACCTAAGTGAAAGTCATAACCCATAAAGGCTCCTATTGGCCCTGGATCGAAAGCAGCAATTTTGGGTGCCCATGACAATACTTGCTGTTGGTAAGATGGAAGTTTAGCAGCCGACTCAATAGCTGCGACGATTCGCACCATTGTCTCTATCTCTGTTTTAGGG
>TARA_R110000737_G_scaffold17480_2_pt1 | contig 41405 bp, 41 predicted proteins | sample TARA_R110000737 | Tara Oceans TARA_R110000737 (sample SAMEA4398027) | marine metagenome | biome: Polar Biome; feature: [SRF] surface water layer (ENVO:00010504); material: water (ENVO:00002006), including particulate matter (ENVO:01000060) such as... | depth 5 m | reverse complement strand
TACCAGCCGATTTAAATTGATGCGCCAATTTTCCGATAGTCGTTGTTTTACCAACACCGTTGACACCGACAACCATAATTACATGTGGATGTTCTCCTTGCTTGGCAATATTGAAATCCGTTGTGATTCCTACATTGTTTTCTTCCAATAAGGATGCGATTTCTTCTCTTAGAATTGTATTGAGTTCATCCGTTCCTAAGACTTTGTCTCTTGAAACACGTTCTTGAATTCTATCGATAATTTTCAAGGTGGTTTCAACTCCTACGTCAGAAGAGATTAAGACTTCTTCTAAATTATCGAGAACCTCATCATCTACTTTGGATTTTCCTACGATGGTGCGGGTAAGTTTGGTTAGAAAACTCTGTTTTGTTTTTTCTAATCCTTTGTCAAGAGTCTCTTTTTTCTCTTTTGAAAATAATCCGAAGAATGCCATATGTGCAAAAATAGAAAAAGCCTTCGAACAAATGTCCGAAGGCTTCTAAAAACTATGTTAAACAACAATTATTTTTGAGCAGCAAACCACTCTTTCACTTTATCGTTGTGTACAATTTCTTCTTTGAAGTTGTAAGAACCTTTATCGTTCTTAAACATGTTTATCACTTTCGTGTGCTCTTTTCCTCCACCTTTTTGTAGGGATGCTACTACTTTCTTTGCCATGTCTTAACTTATTTGATTTCTTTATGAACCGTGTAACGCTTCAAAATTGGGTTGTACTTACGTATTTCCAATCTCTCTGGTGTGTTTTTTCTATTCTTCGTCGATATGTATCGAGAAGTTCCAGCCATACCAGACTCTTTGTGCTCAGTGCACTCTAATATAACTTGGATTCTATTACCTTTTGACTTTGCCATTTCTTTACTTTATTATCGTTCTTTAACGCGAATCGCAATTAATTACTTCATGAATCCTTTAGCGCGAGCTTCTTTGATGCAAGCAGAAATTCCTTTCTTGTTTACAGTACGCAAAGCAGATGCTGAAATTTTCAACGATATAGTTCTATCCTCTTCTGGGATATAAAACTTTTTTACTAGCAAATTCGGAAGGAATTTACGTTTCGTTTTGCGATTTGAGTGAGAAACATTGTTTCCAACCATTACCGTCTTACCTGTTAATTGACAAACTCGTGACATGTTATTTTCTTTTTTCCAAATTCTAAATGGGGTGCAAAGGAAGTAATTATTTGAATTATAACCAAGGATTATTACTTTTTTTTAAGAATTTAATCCAAGTATCTCACATCGAGCAATATTTAAGGCAGTTAATGCCGTCATGCTGATGTTTCTTTCTCGATTATCTCCAAATTGAAAACGCTTCGCCCATACTCTATTTTTAGTCGAAACGGCTATCCAAACTGTACCTACTGGTTTTTCAGGTAACCCACCTGTCGGACCAGCAATTCCAGATGTTGCAATGCACAAATCTACGCCTAATTTTTCCCTTCCTCTTTCGGCCATTTGAGAAACTACTTTTTCGCTCACCGCACCGTGCTTTAACAATTCTTCATGACTGATGCCCAAATGGGATTCTTTTACTTCGTAACTGTAAGCAACTATGCTTCCTTCGTAATAGGATGATGAACCGGCAATTTCCACCAATTCTTTAGCGATAGCTCCACCGGTGCAACTTTCTACCGTTCCGATGGTCATTTTTTTCTCCAGCAATAATTCACCCAAAACCTCAGCAATTACTCTTTCACCAATTGAAAAAGCATAATTGGGCAAAAGGGTCATTATTTGCTCCAGATAAGTTTGGATTTTGGCGGCATCAGTTTTTCCGTTTCTTGAACTCAAACGCAATTTTACAGTTCCTGGCGACGGCAAATAAGCCAATCCTAGACCTTCTGCTCGAACTTCATTTTCCCAATCTTCAATTTTTTCCGCCAAATACGATTCGCCAATTCCTTGCGTCATCAAAGTTTGGTAATACAATTCTTGAGCTTCAAAACGATTTTTTAAATTCGGAAAAACCTCATCCGTCATAATACCCTTCATTTCATAGGGAACACCCGGCAAACTTATGACTATGCAACCTTCTTTTTCAAACCACATTCCAGATGCAGTTCCGTGATAGTTGTGCATGATTTTAGCCGCAACTGGCAAAGCAGCTTGTTGAATGTTAACATCCAACATTACGCGGTTTCTTTTCTCAAAAAAATCTTTCACTCTACTCAAAACCACTTCATTAATTTCAAGCGTTGTATCGAAATATTTGGTTAAAGTATGTTTCGTTAAATCATCTTTCGTTGGACCTAAACCACCCGTTAATATGATTAATTGTACTTGCGGAATTAATTGGTCTAAACTAGAGCAAATCTCATTAGGATCATCGGCAATGGTCCAACTTTTTGTAATTGGGATACCAATTTGCGACAATTCCTTACCCAACCAAGCTGCGTTGGTATTTATCGTCTGGCCGATCAATAATTCGTCGCCTATAGAAATGAGTGCTGCTTTCATGCCGCGAAATTACGAAGGATTAATGGATTTGCGGATGGCGAATGGCGGATTATTGATTTGCAAAACAAACCGAGATGAGACCCTTGAAAATCTTACCAATTCCGTGTTATCCGCGTTCTAACCCACAGCACAAATCCGCAATTCGTAATACGTAATTCGCAATCGTTTTCTTACCCCAACTTAAACTTCGCAATAGATTCAATATGCCCAGTATGAGGGAATTGATCTACGAAAGAAAGCTTTTCTAACTTAAATCCATTTTGAATCAAGGTTTCCGTATCTCTAGCTTGTGTTGATGGATTACAAGATATGTAAACAATGTTCTTAGCACCCAATTCTATAACTTTTAATAAAGTCTTTGGGGCGATTCCAGCTCTTGGTGGATCTAAAATAATTGTTCCAATTTTTCCTTGAAATTCAGGATGTTCTTTCAGGAATTTTCCAACGTCAGCGGCATAGAATTCAATATTATTGATTCCATTATTATTGGCGTTTTTCTTGGCATCAGCAATGGCTTCTTCAACGATATCAACTCCAACTATTTTAGCGTTTGATTTTCTCGTCGTTAAAATTTGACCAATGGTTCCTGTTCCGCAAAACAAGTCCATAATGATTTCGTCGTCTTTTAATTCTTCTTCAAAAACGTAGTCCAAAGCTTTGGTGTAGAGCAATTCCGCACATTTTGGATTGGTTTGAAAAAAGCTTTCCATGCTGATTTCAAAATTCAATCCAAGTAAAGTTTCGTTAATTTTTTCTTTACCAAAAAGTAAGACAGATGTTCCGTTTTCAATTTTTGCTCGGTCGGCAACATTATCGTTAACTGTGTGCCATAAACCAGCGATTCTGTCACCCATTAATTCTTGCAAAAACTTGCCAAAAGCAGCAGCGTCAAAAGATTTTCTTCCTTCAGAAGAGGTTACCAAATTCAGCAATAATTTATCCTCAGCAAATGATTTTCGCACAACAATGTGACGGAAAAATCCATGTTTTTTAGGCGGATGCCAAGCTGGTAAACCTGTGTCTTTTAGATAGTTTCGAATTTGAATGAGTTTCGTTTCCCACTCTTCATCAAACATTCCAGAAGGTTTGTCTAAGCTTTCTACTTTCCACCACGTTCCTCTTCGTTTGAATCCCAAAGCAAAGGCTTCGTCAATTTCTTCACCTGTGTGAATATTATGCTCTATGCAAGAGAAACTATATTCCATCTTGTTACGATAGAAATAGTGATTCGGTGAAGAAATAAAAGTATCAAATACATCCTCAACTTCTCGGAAATTTGAAAGTCGTTTAAATGTTTCTAAGGTCGCTTCTTTCTTAACTTGCTCCTGCTTTTCAACTGGAACATAAATGTATGGTCCGCCAGAAATCTCTTGATAATCATTTATAACTTCCTCAGAACTTCGCTCGATGACATCAATCAATTTTGCCTCAGCGTATTTCTTTTTCTTCTTTTCTACTCGAGCTCTAACCGTTTGACCGGGAAAACAATTGTCCACAAAAACAACATAAAAACCATCGTCAGTTGGCAATTTCGCTATACCACGACCTCCAAAAGCGTATTCACTAATTTTTACTTCGATGATTTCTCCTCTGTTCATTTTTTGAAAATTGGAAATAAGAAATTTGAAATAAGAAGTATATAATTCTTATTTCAAATTTCTTATTTCTGATGTTTTTTTTAGCTCAATCCGCGAATAACCCCCTTGTCTGAACCTTGAATGAAACCAATAATTTCTTCAATAAGTGGACTTGGTGCCATAGTTTCTTTAACTGCGGCTATTCCTTTGGATATATTGTTGTTTTGAACGTAGATGATACGGTAAATATCTTCTATTTCTCTGATTTGATCGTCCGTAAGACCTCTTCGGCGCAAGCCTACTGAATTTACTCCTGCGTAGGTCATCGGTTCGCGAGCTGCTTTGATATAAGGCGGAACATCTTTTCGGATTAAAGAAGCTCCACCAATAAAACAATGCGCTCCAATATGCACGAATTGCTGAGCGGCTGCTTTCCCTTCGATAATTGCATAATCATCAATAGTAACGTGACCGGACAGCCCGACGTAGCTGGCTAATATTACATTATCACCCAATTGACAATCGTGTGCAATGTGCACGTAGGTCATCAAGAGACAATTCTTGCCAATTTTGGTTGTTTTTCTATCATTGGTTCCACGATGAATAGTAACACACTCCCGGATTACGGTGTTATCACCAATTTCAACAGTTGTGTATTCATTGTCGAATTTTAAATCTTGAGGAACAACACCTATAACTGCTCCTGGGAAAACTTCACAGTTTTTACCCAAACGAGTTCCAGGGTACAAATTTACATTGGAATGAATAACACAACCGTCGTCGATAATTACGTCTTCATATATGTTTGAAAACGGTTGTATCGTAACATCAGCGCCTATTGTCGCTTTATCGGAAATATGAGCTAAAGGACTAATCATTTAAACTTTGTCTTTGATTACTTGTGCCAGCATTTCAGCCTCCATGACCACTTGTCCGTTCACATAAGCTATTCCGCCCATGTGAACCAAACCACGTCGCATTGGAGATAACAAATTTAATTCAAAAACAATAGTATCGCCTGGCAAAACCTTTTGTTTAAATTTCACATTGTCAATTTTCATGAAATAAGTCGAGTACAAATGTGGATCTTCAACTTTGCTTAAAGCGAAGATTCCTCCAACTTGAGCCGTTGCTTCAATTTGAAGTACACCTGGGAAAACTGGATTTCCTGGAAAATGTCCTTGGAACATTGGTTCGTTCATCGTAACGTTTTTTACTCCGATAATCGACTCTTCTCCAATTTCCATCACTTTGTCTACCAACAAGAATGGATAACGGTGTGGCAACATTTTTTCAATGTCGTTGATATCGTACAATGGCTTTTTCGTTAAATCGAAATATTTACCTTGACCTTCTTGCTTTTTGATCTGTTCTTTCAAGACTTTTGCGAAGCGAACATTTCCGGAGTGACCTGGACGTGCTCCTAAAATATGCCCTTTGATTGGTCGACCTAACAAGGCCAAATCTCCAACGATATCTAATAGTTTATGACGAGCTGGTTCGTTTTCGAATTGCAATTTCTGCGTATTCAAAACTCCGATTCCGTCTACTTTGATTTCTAATTTTTCTTTACCAAGCAATTTCGCCAAACGATCCAATTCTTCTTTGTTCACGTCTTCACGCTCAACCAAAACAATTGCATTGTCCAAATCTCCACCTTTAATCAGATTATTGGTAGCCAAAAATTCTAATTCACGCAAGAAAACAAACGTACGGCAAGGTGCGATGTCATTTTTGAACTCGCTAATATTATACATACTAGAGTGCTGCGTTCCCAAAACTGGCGATTTGTAGTCTACCATAACCGTAATTCGGTAATGATCATCTGGTACCGCTAAAAACTCTATTCCTTTATCAAGGTCTTCCCATTTGAGGTTTTCTTCTAAAACGAAATAGTTTCTTTCTGCATTTTGCTCAACTAAGCCAACTTTATCAATAGCATCAACAAAAGGTTTTGAACTTCCATCCATAATAGGAATTTCCGGTCCATCGATTTGAATCATTGCATTATCGACTTCCATTCCGGCAAGTGCAGCTAAGATATGCTCAGTAGTGTATACTCTAGCTCCATTTGCTTCTAGTGTCGTTCCTCTATCTGTTGCTACAACTAAATCACAATCTGCTTTGATAACTGGTTCACCTTCCAAATCAATTCGCTGGAATTTGAATCCATGATTTTCTGGTGCTGGAAGGATATGAATATTCACTTTCTCTCCTGTGTGCAGGCCGATGCCTGATAAATGAATTTCCTCCTTGAGGGTTTTTTGCATATCCGCCATTTCTATTTTTCTTTTGTAAGCGATTTGAGTTGAGTTTCTAAATCTTGTATTTTCTTCAATATAAAAGGTAGCTTTCGGAAGCCAAAATACGATTTTTTAAAGTCTTCCATCGGAATACCCGGTGAACCCATTAATGTTTCTTTCTTTTTAACAGAACCTGGAATACCCGACTGAGCAACAATTTGTGTTTGATCTGCTATAGTAATGTGACCGCTAATACCTGCTTGACCACCTATCATGACATGTCGTCCGATTTTGGTGGAACCTGCAACACCAACTTGCGCTGCCATGGCAGAATGTTGACCGACGTCTACATTATGAGCTATTTGAATCAGATTATCCAATTTCACACCCTTGCGAATGAAAGTTGAACCTAAGGTCGCTCTATCTATTGTTGTATTTGAACCTATTTCAACATCATCTTCTATGACAACGTTTCCGATTTGCGGAATTTTCGAGAAAACACCTTTTTCATCGGGTACAAAACCAAAACCATCGGCTCCAATTACCGTTCCAGCGTGAATGATAACGTTATTTCCTAGCACGCATTCTTGGTATATTCTTGCGCCAGGATGAATCGTACAATTGTCACCAATTGTCACGTTATCACCAATGTAAGCTTGTGGATAGATCGAAACATTATTTCCTATCTTAGTTCCTTCACCAATATATGCGAAAGCACCTAAATACAAGTCTTTACCAATGGTCGCAGATTCCGCTACATGCGATGGTTGCTCAATTGCTGGTTGCTTTTTTGTCATTTGACTGTATACTTCCAGAAGCTTCGCAAAACAAGCGTGAGCATCGTCGACCTTAACCATGGTTAAAGTTTCTGGCAATGGCTTATTTGGTGTGAACGTCTTATTTACTATGCAAATTGTTGATTGCGTTTTGTAAATATGCTCTTCGTATTTGGGATTGGCTAGGAAAGAAAGGCTATTCGGAACTCCTTCTTCGATTTTCGATAAACCGGTCACTGTGGCATTCGCGTCGCCAACAATTTCCCCGTTCAAGATACCTGCAATTTGTTCAGCAGTAAATTCCATGTTTCAAATTTAAAAATTCTTTGGAAAGAGAATTCTACTGCTCTTTCTTATTTTCAACATTCTATACTTCATATTACATACAATTTAAACTATCCGTATACGAAAATGATTTAATGTTGATTTTACTTTTATACCAAACGGCTTTTAGTGCCATTTTGTTACCTTTTGGTGTAAGAATTTCTACAAAATGCTCAGGTTTCACAACATCTTTGAAAGATGATTGATTGAAATCTATGACTCCATTTTTTATTAATTCTTTTTGTAACTGACGTTCATCCTTAAAGCCTAACCCTAATAATTGACAAGATAGTAAATCCGTGGTATCCATAAATATCAGGTCTTCTATTTCAGGGAAAAGGAGTAAACGCGCCTTACCTTTTATCGTTTCGTGTTTTGGTTCACTTCTATAAACGGCAGAAATGAAACTATCGTTGGGCAAAGTGAAATAAAGACTTTTTTGACCTTTCAAATCAAACTTATAGAATTTATTGGGGTCTTTCTTTTTTGATTTTCCAAAATCGACTTCTCCGTTTTCAATATAATTCAAAAGCTCCTTCTGTAATTCCTTATCCTTGGTATTGAATCCTTTTTCACTGTCAGGAATAACTACTATCCGTTCAAGAATTGAAGTTTTAATCCGATTGGTCGGCGTCCAAGAACATCCTCTATTTTGAAAAAAGAAAATAACAAAAATCAACCCCATACTGAAACCTATGCCGTAATATTTTAATCTTTTTAAAAAGGAATCCATGCTATTCGATGTTGTTTTTCGTTGAATTTATTCGAGTGCAAAGTTAACAATACCAAGAGGATTATACGCAGGATTAGTTGAAAATAAAAGGACATAAAAAAAGCGAGTATGAAACATACCCGCTTTACTATTTTTAAGATTTTCTTAAAGAATTGCGTCCAATTTTGTTGTCAATTGTGCTTTAGGAACTGCACCAACAGATTTGTCAGCAACTTCACCATTCTTAATGAAAAGAACTGTTGGGATATTACGAACGCCAAATTGTGCCGAAACACCTGGATTCATATCTACATTTACTTTTCCAATGATTGCTTTTCCTTCGTATTCATTCGACATTTCTTCAATAACTGGCCCGATCATTCGGCATGGTCCACACCATTCTGCCCAGAAATCAACCACAACTGGTTTGTCTGATTTTAATACTAATTCTTCGAAGTTTGCATCTGTGATTTCAAGTGCCATAATTATTGTGTTTTTTATTTTTTGTTTCTAGTTTGAATCGTAAAATTACGATTTGAGAATATGAGTGCAAGAAGTCTGCCATTCTTTTTTTCGTGTCATCTTGACAGCCTAAACTTAATTCTCGATAAATATTGCCTTACTTGTTTTTTGATTGTCGCTGCGCAATTCGTAGAAATGACGACCGTTAGCAACCGATTTTGAGTCAAAATTGATCTTGTTACCGCCAACTTTTGCCATACGAGAATCAATCTTCAATTTGTCATTCATATTTTCATCAAGCAGCCAAATTTCAATTTCCTTAGCGTGTTCAGTTTCATAGAAAATTTCTATTTCACCTGAAATTGGTTGCTTTTCAAAAGAATATAGCACAGCATATTTCTCACTGTCAGGATGACCAATTGCCCATCTAGCTCGTAACTTTCTGAATATGATTACCAAAACAAGCAGGGTAATACTGATCAATAAAACAGGTACAGCAACGTCAAAAAAGGAAACTCTTAATGCTATCATTTAAAGGGAAATTATGCCATCAATCAAGGCAGCTTTTTCGTATTTACTTATGACAGATTCCACATCTATCATCATTTCTTTTGCACTCACACTAACATATTTTTCGCTGGACGAAGTATGGTAATTAATCTCAGCAGTGCCGTCAAACAATGCTGTAGCATGAGCGAGCTTTTCAGGCGTATTCTCGACGATGAACTTAAAAAGATACACTGACGGCCATTCTTGAAAGGCTAACTTTTCTCTTAAACTTTGGAATCGATCTTCCATTTATTGATTTTCATTTTGAAGCAACAAAGATAATCGTTTTGCCTCGTTTTCAAGAAGAACTTTCCCATTGAAAAACAAACTTTGTATTTCGTTAACGTTTTTACCTCCTTCATCTGAAAATGCTTTCAATGCATTATACAATTCTGTTGGGTCTGGTTCTTTTGATATTATTATTCCTTCAACTTCTTCAACTTTAACCAATTGCCAAGGAAGCAAATAAGCAATATAACGATGAACCAATTGCTCTATAAGTCTTATAACTGAGTTACATTCCTGAGTTCTATACAACTGTTGCATAACCAACGCTCTATCTTTCTGAAAATTCAAATAATTCTGATGTATGTCAGCGGTACTTTCGAATTTCAAAGGAACAAGTTCAATGTTTTCCCTTTCTTTAATTGAAGTCAGCCTTCGAAATGCTTCCTCCCTTTTTTTCATCTTTTCGATTCTTGCTCGAAAAACCTTGGGAACTATTGCTCGAGTTGTGAAAAACTGTTTGTCTTCGAATAGCAATTCCTCGTATCGATCTTCTAAATCGTCGCCCTCTTGATGCGGAAAAAACAAATGGTCGTTTTGCATTATTCGCCTTTGGCTTTGTTTTTATGCATGCGTAGGTTCAACATTTCAACAAATAAGGCATAAACCATTGCAAAATAAATATAACCTTTCGGCACGTGTTGATCAAAAGCTTCGGCGATTAGAACAACTCCTATGGTTACCAAAAATGCCAATGCAATCATTTTAATTGTTGGTCTATCATTTATAAAGTTGCTGATAGGTTTTGCGAATATCATCATGACTATCATGGAAACAATTACCGCCATATAAATGATAATCATTGGATTACCACCTGTTTCTTTAGCAATTCCGTTTGTCATTCCTATTGCCGTGATAATGGAATCAAAACTGAAAACAATGTCGACTAATACAATCTGGGTGACTATGGCTCTTAAACTCATTTTCTTTTTGGAAACATGACCTTCTTCAGCACCAACGATATTCTTGTGCATTTCGATTGTACTCTTGTAGATTAAGAACAAGCCTCCAAGTAAAAGCACTAACTTTTGACCTGTGACATCCCAACCGTTTATTGTGTACATGGGTTCAGTCAATCCAATTATCCATCCAACCACGCTCAACAATATCAGTCGAATTACCAAGGCTAAAGTCAATCCAATGTTCCTTGCTTTTCGCTGCTGAACTTTCTCTAATGGATCTGTAATAATGGAAATAAAAATGATGTTATCAATCCCTAAGACGATCTCTAACAAACTTAAAATTACAAAGTAAAACAAGCCCGTTGTGGTGAGTAATAGGGCGAAATCTAAGTCGAACATGGATTAATTATTTGAGGGTACAAAGTTACGAAGAAATGATAATTATTATCAGCAAAAAGACTTTAGATGTTAGATTTTAGACTCTAGATTTTTCAGTCCAAAATCTGATGTCTGATGTCTCAAGACTAAATCTCCTTTATCATCCACAAATCGCATGCGAAATGACCGGAATCGCCCAAAGGTTTGTCCAGTTTATGGAAACCCATTTTTTCATAAAGTCCAATTGCGTTGTGCAATTCAGGCAAAGTTTCGAGATAAATCTTGTTGTACAACATATTTTCTGCCTCAACTATGCACATCCGCATAAGCTCCTCACCTATTCCTTTTCCTCTGTGCTTTTTCAAAAGGTACAATTTAACCAATTCCACACAATTGGCATCCAAGCCTTTAGTTGGGAAAATTCCTGCGCCACCAACTATTTCTCCTTCAATTTCCACTACCCAATACATGGATTTCGCCTCACTTTCGAAAAGCTCATACAACTCGCCTGTCGTCGGATCTGTATAAACTGTTCCAGGTTTGTTGACATTAAATTCTTCTAAAACCGTGCGTATTACACGTGCAATTTCAGGATTATTTTCTTTTAGAATTGGGGTGATGTTCATATTAATTGAGATATTAGATTTTAGACATCGGACATCAAATTTGTACTTCTATAATCTAATGCCTGATTTCTTGTGTCTTTTTTAAACGTGCTCTTTCAGATTATTTTCTCTGAAAATTGGTTTTATTGTTATGTTACTTTTTTAATAAAGATAGTAGATTTCAGACTTTAAACAGGCCAGTCTAAAATCTAAGGTCTAAAATCTGACGTCTTAGTTCGAAGTCCTTCAAAATACTCTGCCAAAACCTTCGGATTCAAATCGCTTTCTGTGAAAACCTCTATCAATTTTGGTCTTCCGTCTTCAGAATACGTATAGAAATCTTCCATTTGATTTAGCAGTGTTTCCTTGCTTGTCGCTTTCATGTATTCCACATCAAAAGCCTTGCAAATATGCTCTGCTGAATGATGATGTTGCGCCACAAAGTATGGCTCGTATTGCTTCGTGGAATTTGGACCAGGAATGATTTTAAAAATCCCGCCACCAGCATTGTTTATTAAAACAATACGAAGATTCGGAGTTAAATGCTGATTCCAAAGTGCGTTGCTGTCGTAGAAAAAAGAAATATCTCCCGTAATCAGAACATGCCAATCGTCTGGTTTCATAGATGCCGCTCCAACTGCCGTGCTGGTGCTTCCGTCTATTCCGCTCGTTCCGCGATTAGAATTGTATTTCACATTTTGAATTGGATCAAACAGCTGCGCATATCGAACAACACTACTATTTGCCAAATGCAAGGTGCTGTGCTCTGGCAAACAATCCAATGTCAGATAAAAAACTGATAAATCACTGTATGGCGCTGATTCACAAAACTCTTGCGTGAAATCTTTTCTAAGAAAATCAATTTGCTTCCATTTTGGCGCATAGGATATCGAACTTTGTCGATCCGCTTCGTTCATTTTCCGAATGAATTGACTAGGCTCGCACAAAACAGAAGCCGTCAATTTTCTGAATGTATCCATTTCTGGAAATTCGAACCCAATTTTCCAATGTTCGGAAATCGGCCATGAACGGAATAAATTTTTAACTTTTTTAGATACGATTGCTCCGCCAATAGTCACCAAAATATCAGGTTGAAAATCGGTATTTTCTTTATCCAAATGCTCGATGGTTCGATCGATGCAATGCACAAACGATGGTGAAACTAAATTCGCTGTATTCTCAACCATCACCAAAACACTTGGGTCACTGGCTATTTCCTTCAGTTGATGCAAAAGCGCCTCATCTTTGGGCAATTGTCCACAAAGAATTAATTTCTTTTCCGCTTTTGACCATTTCGATTGAAAATTTTCCCAATCAATATCTTCTGCAGCTTCAGCTAAATCGAAAGTAAAATCTTGCAGTAAAAGGTGACCTGTTTCTTGAACTTCTTTTGTACCATAAAGCGGCTCTTCCAAAGCAAAATTGATGTGAACCGGTCCACTCCATTGACTTTTAGACAATGAAATAATTGAAAAAGTTTCATCTCTCAAAAATGCCTGATAATCTTCTGAAGAGTCTTTATCCTCCAATTGCAAGAATTGATGAACATGATTTCCAAAAATTTCTTTCTGCATAATCGTCTGACCATCACCATGATTTATCCACTCCTCAGGTCGATCTGCACTGATAACAACCAAGGGAATGCATTGATAAAAAGCCTCGGTAACAGCTGGAAAATAATTGGCAACAGCCGAACCAGAAGTACAAATTACGGCAACTGGCTCTTGGATTTCCAAAGCAATTCCCATCGCAAAAAAAGCAGCGCTGCGCTCGTCATGAACCATGTAGCACGAAACTTCTGGATGTTCATCAAAGGAGATTGTCAAAGGTGCGTTTCTTGATCCTGGAGAAATTACTACGTGCTTCAATCCAGCTTTTACGCATGTTTCCACAAACAAATGAACATTCTCTTTGGCACTCGTTAAATAACTCATACCAGACTTACTTTTTCCATTGAATTGAGTAATGTTTGTGCTTTATTCTCAGTTTCTTCCCATTCATCTTCGGGAATTGATTGACTGGTATATCCTCCGCCTAAATACAAGAAAGCCTTCCCTTCTTGAATTTGGCAACAGCGCAAATTCACGTATAAATAACTATGTTCTTCGCTAACTACGCCAATGAAACCCGTATACAGATCACGATGAAACGGTTCGAGTGTGGCGATTAAATCTTGTGCTACTTTGGTAGGAACGCCCGCAACTGCTGGAGTTGGATGCAATTCCAAAGCAATTTCTAATGCACTCTTATTTGGACTATAAAATGAGAAATCGGTTCGCAAATGTTTTACTGGTCCCGCTTCCATATCAAAAGGACCGTGTTGTTCTATTTCTTGTAATTCCTGTGTCAATAGTCGGTTTTGAATATATTCACTAACCAAATATTGCTCTTCCATTTCTTTATCTTCCCAATCTTCAACGACCGTATTCACTCTTCGAGTTCCAGCAAGCGACATGGTATAACCTTGTTTGCCATGCATGGAAAGTAAAACTTCAGGACTTGCGCCTATCCAAGTCCCAAATTGAGGACTAGAAGCTAAATAAACAAACGCATTTGGATATTCTTCACACAATTTATCGAATAACTCTGCGCATTTACTAGAATCAAATTGAGCAGATTTCACTCGACCATAAACCGCTTTTCGCAAATTGAAAATTGGGAAAGAATTCAAAAGTGATTCTGCACCTATTAAATATTCCTTTTTGGAAACTGCATATGGTGGTCGCTCAGAGAAAAAGAAATCTGCTTTTTGATCACCTTCAGCTTCGTCAAATTTATAAATCGCTGACTTATTATGATTAGAAATGAAAAAACCATTCGCTTCATAGGGCATTCGCGCCTGGGTGAAAAATCCAACTTTGTGGACTTTCTCCTTATTCGGAATACGATATGTTAAAACATCCGCCATTCTTTATCTTGGGATTATCATTACAGTCAATCGACCAGTACAAACTAATTTATCAGAATCACCGTCAAACAAATCAACTTGCCAAACATGCGTTCGCTGACCAGCGTGAACTATTTTTCCAACAGCTCTAACCAATCCACTTTTCATTCCACGCAGGTGATTCGCATTTATTTCTAGTCCAACTGGAACTTCCTTGGTCAAATCAATCAACAAGGTTGAACCCATAGAACCAATGCTTTCAATTAAAGCTGCGCTAGCACCGCCATGCAACAATCCCATCGGTTGATGCGTTTTTTCATTCACGGGCATTGTTGCCACTATGTAGTCTTCGCCTATTTCAACGCAACGGATATCCAACAATTCAATCATTGTGTTTTTGAACATGGACTCAACTTGCGCAATTGGAACTTGCTTTAATTTCATGACCGTAAATTTAATGAAAAGGTCTGTTTTAATCGTAAAACGTTTGAGGAGGTTTTGTTGTTTAACTGTTTTTGGGGGAAACTGTTGAATTAATTCCACGAATATTTTATATTTACTCTAAACTTAACAACTATCTCAGTCCAAAATGAAAAACATTCTCTAATCTATATTTAGTTTGCTTAACAGGATTCTATTCCTTCTCTCAAACCCAAACCATTTCCGCTCAAAAGACATTTGGAACCGCATTTGACGAAGTCCGTTATACAGCTAAAGAATATGACGGATTCTTGTATTTATTTATTACTCCTGAAAATTCCGGAATCAGTCAAGATAAAACAATTGCTGGTTATGGTGTTTTTGATGCTTGGTTCGTAAAAATGGATTTGAATTATAATATTATTTCGCAATATGTTTATGGTGGGAGTTACAACGATTATGGAGTGGACTTTGTAAAATGCAGTAATGGTGACTTTATTTTATTGATGCTTTCAGATTCTGACATTAGCGGAAACAAAACATCCCCTTCTATAGGTTCTTCAGATTATTGGGTGGTCCGTATCGATTCAAACGGTGGTATTATTTGGCAACAATCGTATGGTGGGACAGACGAAGAACAACCAGAAGAAATTGTAAAAATCAATGAAAACAAATTCTTACTTTTCGGTACTAGTCGGTCACCAATTTCATGAAATAAAACGCTGAACACCTTTGGTTTGTCAGACGTATGGACGGTTTTTATTGATGGCCAAGGAAATATTTTACACCAACATGTTTATGGTGGTTCAGGTCCTGAATTTTTTGGTAAGGTGAGTGTCGACTTAAGTACAAATAAAATTGCTTTTGGTGTGCAAAGCGGATCTGATGTCTCTGGAAATAAAACTACACCTAGATATGGTTTTTTTGACGGTTGGGTTTTCACAACAGATACGAACGGGGTATTATTGAATGAAATAAACTTGGGTGGGATAGCAAATTCTATAACTTTTTTGGATGATATCGTATTTACAACGAATAATAAAATATTTGCCCTTTTGACTTCCGAAGAAGGGATTGGAGGCACCAAAACCTTGAATGGAAATGGTGGAAGCGACGCTTGGTTGGTTGAACTCGATTTAAATTTAAATATTACTAATCAAAAGGTATATGGGGGAACTCTGAACGAGGGCAGTAGAAACCTGTTTTTAAGTGGTTCTAATATTGTTTTATCACTTGCGAGTTATTCTGGAATAGATGGAAACAAAACAGAGCCCAATTATGGCGCTTTCGACAATTGGTTTGTTTGCATCGATCCTTCAGGAGGCATATTGTGGCAAAAAACGGCAGGTGGTGACCAAGGTGAGAATGCATTAATTGTAGGAGAACCTTCACCGAATAACTACTTGGTAGTTGGCAATTCAGCTTCTGGCATTTCCGGGAATAAAACGGTTGCTCTTTATGTCACCGGTTCTTCAGATTTGTGGCTTTTTAAGTTGAATACAACACTATCTGTTGAAAGTTTTGAGTCTAACATTCAATTATCCGCAAGCCCAAATCCTTTTGAGGAAGAAATATCGTTTTCATGGGATGGGGTTCAAGAAAAAGTAGTTCTTGAAATTTTAGATTTGCAGGGTAAAATTGTGGAAAGCAAGGTGGTTTCAAATGCAACTAGTTACAAATGGTCTCCTGAAAATTTACCGCCTGGCACTTATTTGTATATGGTGAAAACCAATGAAGGTGTTGGTTCTGGTAGGATTTTGAAGCGGTAGGCTGATCTTTAGATTTCTCTTAAAATCAGGTATTTAGGTTTTGCTAGAATGAACATAATCTTGTTGGGCAATTGACCAATTCCCAAATTGCCGAATTCGCAAATTCGCAAATTGGCAAATTGGCGAATTCTACAATTTTACAATTCTGTAATTCTATAATTCACGAAATTTAATTCCGTAAAAGGTCAACTTTTAACAATATTTCCTTTGAACAAAATCAACTTTTTCACTAACTTAAGTAGAAGTTAATCTATTACTTACTATTAATTTGACTTTTATGCCTGCTTCAAAAAAGAGTTTTTTCACAATTGAAGAAAACGAAATTGCCCAATTGGGTCGAGCGTATGCTCATCCTGCTAGAGTTAGAATTCTTTCGATTTTAAATGAAAACGGATTTGTTCGAAATTGTGATCTTGCTCAAACCATGGATTTGGACAAATCAACCATTCACGGTCATTTAAGAAAATTGGAAGATGCCGATTTAATAAGAACCGAATTTTACAAGAATAGCTATTATATCTATCGAAATGAAGATCAATTAGGACAAGGACTTAATTTTATGTAATGGTTTATTTTGATGAATTTGTCAATTAAGCAATTTTAAAACCTTGTTGGGCATTTGACCAATTTGCCAATTCGACAATTAGAGAATTCTCCAATTGGCGAATTGCCTTTAAAAATAATTAATGTCTGAATATCAGTTAATTATATTCTACCAACACACTTCCACATTAAGCAGACTCCTCCGCCCCAACCTTTTCAACTATCCTCTTTTCAAATTCAAAGACTCACTCTTGCAAACCATATTGCAACTCTATATATCTTTGAACCATGTTTCAAGCCAATTTTGATTTAAAACCTTACAATACTTTCGGTATTTCAGCGAAATGTCTGTATTTCGGAACTTTCGCTTCTATCGAAGAGTTGAAATCTGCCCTCGCGGAAGTCAAAAAGCTCAATCTTCCTTTGATGATACTTGGAGGTGGAAGTAATATTTTACTGACCAAAGATTACGAAGGAATTGTTCTTCGAAACGAAATCAAAGGTTTTGATATCCTCGCTCAAACTGAAAATGAAGTTATCGTTCGCTCGGGGGCAGGAGAAGTTTGGCATGAATTCGTTATGAAATGTTTGGACAATAACTTAGCTGGAATTGAGAATTTATCTCTGATTCCAGGAAGTGTTGGCGCTTCACCTATGCAGAATATTGGCGCTTATGGCGTTGAAATAAAAGATGTATTTCATAGTGTTGAAGCTTTGCATATTGAAACCGGAGAGTTGAAAAACTTCAACAAAGGAGAATGTGAATTTGGTTACAGAGAAAGTGTTTTCAAACGAAAACTGAAAGACCAATACGTGATTACATGCGTTGAATTCCGATTGAAAAAAGATGCTGAAGTAAACACATCTTATGGCGCAATAAACGATGAGTTAGCAGCGCAAGGAATACAAAGTCCAACAATAAGAGATGTCAGCAATGCCGTTATCGCTATCCGACAATCGAAATTACCTGACCCGAAAGTGATAGGAAATGCTGGCAGTTTCTTTAAGAATCCTGTAGTTGAGAAATCACTTGCAGAAAAAATTATTTTGGAATATCCTGACATGCCCAATTACCCAGATCGTATTAATCCAAACTTAACCAAATTAGCCGCAGGTTGGCTTTTAGAAAAAGCTGGATTTAAAGGAATGCGTATTGAAAATTATGGTGTCCACACAAAACAAGCCCTGGTACTCGTGAATTACGGCGGCAGCGAAGGGAAAGACATCTATGACCTTTCAACGAAAATTCTCGCAACTATTAAAGTAAAATTTGGCGTTGATTTGGAAAGGGAAGTTAATATTATTTAGAACATGGAGTCTGGAACATAGAACAGCAACTGAAGTTGCTTGCTGGATTTTAATAAATGACTCCAATAAATTCGTTGAATAAAATTTAGTCCATACTCCATCAACGAAGTGGTCCAGGTTCTAGCAGTCCGCCGCGGCGGACGATCCAATCACCATTCTTCCTCAGTCCCAGAAAACTTATTATCCTCGTCGATTAGCTTTTTCCAATCGTAAGTTGGGTCTTCAGCGTCGAAAATAATGGCTTTGTATTCCTTTGGATCTATTTCGTGTCGTGTAATCGTTTCTCCAGTGTATTCTTCTATTAATTCTAAGAATTCCGTTTCAATTTTTACATCACAAAATGAAAGTGCTTGTCCACGATTTGTTCCACGTCCACAACGTCCACAACGGTGAACATAATTTTCTGGTTCTTCAGGTAAATCGTAGTTGATGACATATTTTACTGAAGGAATATCAATTCCTCGGGCAGCCACATCTGTTGTTACTAAAACACGAAATTCACCTTTTCGGAAACTGTCCAATGTTTGAAAACGGTCTTTTTGTTCCATTCCTCCATGAAAGAAATGCGATTCCATTCCAGCTCTTGCCAAAGCGGCAACAACTCGCTCTGCTCTAACTTTCGTACGAACAAAAACGATGAACTTATCTTCTTCATATTCACGCAATACGTTTTCTAAAAAGAAACGCTTGTCGTCCATATTTACGAATGCAACTGCGTGATCTACATTCTTGGCAACAGGATTTTTAGGCGAAATCTGAATACGAATCGCATCACGAACAACGGAATAGGCCAAAGATTTAATCTTTTTATCAATCGTTGCTGTAAAGAACAAGGTCTGACGTTTCTTTGGAATTTTAAGGACGATGTCTTGAATATCTTTCAAGAAACCCATGTCGAGCATTAAATCTGCCTCATCGAGAACCAAATGCTCAACTCCTGTAACGTCTATGTGTCCTTGGGAAATCAAATCGAACATTCGACCTGGTGTCGCCACCAAAACATCAACTTTTTTTGACAATCGTTGAATTTGTTGTTCTTGCTCTACTCCACCGTACAATCCGAATGATTTCACAGTAGTGTCTTTTCCCATTTCTTGAAAAACAGTATTGATTTGCTGAGCTAGTTCACGAGTTGGAACCATTACCAAACAACGAATTCCATTGTAACTTTTACGTCTTTTGCGTTCCAGTTTATCCAAAATTGGAATAACAAAAGCTGCCGTTTTACCTGTTCCAGTTTGAGCAATTGCCATAACATCTTCACCTTCCAAAACATGTGGAATAGTTTTGAATTGAATATCGGTCGGTTTATTGAAGTTCATTCTCTCCAATTGTGACTTAATTGAACTCGCGATGTTGTAATCTTTGAATTTCATGACGGAAATTTACTCAAAAAAAAAGTCGAGAAGAAAAATTTTTCTTCTCGACTTTTAAATATTAATTCTTTTATTTATTTCTCTGCTTCTTCTGGAGCTGGAACCAAAATACGTCCACAATGCTCACAAACGATAACTTTACGTTTTGTAGCGATATCCAATTGACGTTGAGGTGGAATTTTATTGAAACATCCTCCACAAGCATCACGCTCTACACTAACAACTGCCAAACCATTTTTAGAGTTTTCTCTCAAACGGTTGTATGCAGTAATCAATCTTGCGTCAATTTTCTCTTTAGCAGCATCCGATTGCTTTTGCAATTTGTCTTCATCTTTTTGCGTTTCAGCAACGATTTCGTCCAATTCTGCTTTTTTCGTTTTCAAATCCACTTTACGGAATTCCATTCTCTCCAAAGCTTCGTCCAAAACTTCTTTCTTCGAAGAAATGCGAATTTTAGCTTCTTTGGATTTTTTGTCGTGCAATTTGATTTCCAATTCTTGGAACTCAATTTCTTTTGCTAAAGACTCAAATTCACGGTTATTTCTAACCTTATCTTGTTGTTCTTTGTATTTTGAAATAGCAAATTCTGCGTCTTTAACTGCATTTTTACGATCAGAAACTTCAGTTTCGATTGTTTTGATCTCCTCTTGCATGTTAGAGATACGTGTACCCAATCCTTCTAATTCATCTTCTAAATCTTGAACTTCCAAAGGCAATTCACCTCGGATAGTTCTAATTCTATCAATCTCAGAATCAATTAATTGTAATTGAAGAAGAGCGTCCATTTTGCTCTCTATTGTCATTTCTTTTTTCGTCGCTGTTGCAGCCATTTGTCAAAAGTATTTGATCGGATTCGTATTTATTCCTGTTAAATGAACCGCAAATTTAGGCATTTTTTTCGTCAATATTTCACCTAATAAATTTGTTGTGAATTGTTCGCTCTCAAAATGACCAATATCGGCTATAATTATTTCGCCTTCAGCATCGAAAAATTCGTGGTATTTAAAGTCTCCAGTGATGAATATATCTGCGTTTTGTCGTTTTGCTTCTTTCAATAAAAAAGATCCTGAACCGCCGCAGAGCGCAACTTTTTTAATTGACTTATTTCTCAATTTAGTATGACGAATAATTTCGCATTTGAATGTCTTTTTCAAAATTGTCAAAAATTCTTCCTCTGAAACTTCATTTTCTAGTTCACCTATTCTTCCAGCACCCTCGTCTTGATTTTCATTGGCAATCGAAAATATTTCGTAAGCTACTTCTTCGTAAGGATGAGCTTTCTTCATAGCGGAAACAACCTTATGTTGGCAATGAACGGGCAAAATCACTTCTACCTTCCACTCTTTTTCACGACTTAAAATATGGTGAACGCCTGACGTTGGATTCGCATCTTCATTGGGAAGAAAAGTTCCTTCACCATCGAAACTAAAACTACATTCAGAATAATTACCAATATAACCGGCTCCAGCGTCATGCATAGCTTTCAAAACTGCTTCTTTGCTTCCTTCCGGAACATAGGTGCTCAATTTCATCAACTTATTGCTAACAGGAGATAATATTCTTGAATTTTTAAGATTCAATAAGCTCGCCATTTTGTGATTTACTCCCAACTTGTAATTATCGAGATTAGTATGAATAGCGTATAGTGCAATGTTGTTTTGAATAGCTTTAATCACTGTTCGTTCAACATAGTTTTTTCCGTTCAATTTTTTCAATCCACCAAAAACGATAGGATGGTGTGATATAATCAAATTACATTTTTTGTCTATCGCTTCTTGAACAGTTTCTTCAATGCAATCCAAAGAAATTAGTATACCCGAAACTTCATCATTTGGCGAACCAACGATTAGTCCAGCATTGTCATAACTTTCTTGACTAGAAAGCGGTGCGACACTTTCTAGGTAGTCCGTAACTTCTTTAATTTTCATCTTTTATAATTGATAAGATAAGCCTAGGTTAAATCCAATTGCCACAGCTTTTTGAACGTAAGGATAGTTTTTAACGTAAGTACTTGGTATCTGAAATCTTGCTTCTGGAGTGAAATATATCGACCAAAAGTTTCCATATTTATATTGAATCCCGGCATTTACAACAGCGCTTATGATAAATGGATTGAAATTTTGATCTGTTCCTTTAAGTTTGATAGTATTCGTGCTTTTCGTGTTGACAGAATTTTCCCATTCTTGTTCTTGCCTATAATTCAACAACATTTGCGGCATTAGACCAACGCCTATACTAAATTTCAAGTCATTTCCCCGGACATAATCAAGTATCAATGGCATGGAAACGTAGTTGTACCGTGTTGTGTAACTAAAGGTGGAATCTTCACCAATGAAAGAATATTTTTCTCCATTTCTCACTAAGCCCAAACCAGTTGAAAATCGAAAGTTCTTTTTTAAATCGGCTCTTATCCCTATACCAAATGACCAAAAATTTGAATTTACTTCATTAGCTCTTTCACCTATTTCTTCTGCAAATAAACCTTCATTTACCGATAAATTACGTGATGTATTTGACCAGTTAGTATTGAAATATACAGAAGTTTGATTATCCAATTCACGATTAGATTGTACCCCTGCTTTTTCAACTACTTCTTTTTTCTTTTCCTCCTTCTTTTCTGGTTCTTCTTTGGTAACTATTTGAGATAATAAGGTGGTACTTGTTAATAAAGCAAAAACGACAGTGATATATTTTCGATTTTCCATTAATTTAGGCTTGATATTTGTGTTGATTCTAAAACAAATATCGCAAATTTGCAGGACAACTGAAACGAAAATTATGGAAAAGAAGAAAAAAAGCTGGTTGAAGAAAATACTTATTGGCACCGGGATAACTTTTGTGCTTTTGATAGCAGCAATGATTCTTATTCCTTTTTTCTTTAAGGATAAAATCAAAAATTTAGTAATTCAAGAAGCCAACAAATCGTTAACAGCGACTCTGGAAATGGGTGATTTCGATTTGACTTGGTTCAGTACTTTTCCAAATTTGACGGTACAGTTAATTGATACGAAAATCACTGGAAAAGATGATTTTGAAGGTGTTGTATTAATAAACGCGAAAAATATTAAAGCCCAAGTTAAATTATGGGATGTCATTTCTGGCGACCAAGTTGCTGTTCAAAATATCTCTTTAGTCGAACCTAAAATTGATGTCCGAATCTTGAAAGATGGTCGTGCTAACTACGAAATAGTTAAGGCAGATTCTTTAAAAACACCTGAAGAAGTTGAAGAACCATCAAACTTCAAATTGAGTCTTCAGAAATATTCTATAGTTGGAGGTCAAATTCGTTATGACGATAAAGCGGGTGATATGTTCGCTGAAATCATCAATTTGAATCACGAAGGAAAAGGTGATTTAACCGCAGACATTATTGATTTCGAAACCATTACAACAATGGACGAATTGACCTACACAATGGGTGGGATTCCTTATTTATCACGAGTGAAAACGGATGCTAAGATTGATTTAATGATGGAATTCACGGAGAAAACTTCAAAATTCACAATGAAGGAAAATACGATCAATTTGAACAGTTTAAAGTTTGCCATCAACGGATTCTATGAAATGTTGGAAGGATACGACAATATGGATTTATCCTTAGACGCTTCGAAAGCAACATTCAAAGATTTTCTTTCCTTGATACCAACATTCTACCAATCAGGCTATGAAAGTATGGTAACAAAAGGAAACCTTGCTTTGAATGGATTCGTGAAAGGGAAAATGGACGATAATAACATGCCTGGTTGGGATTTCAACTTAGCAGTAGACAATGCTCAGATCAAATATCCTGACATGCCCGGTTCCATAAACAATATTGCAGTGAAAGCAGGTTCAAAATTTGCTGGAGGAACAAATATGGATTTAATGACTTTGGATGTTCCTAAATTCCATGCAGATTTTGTTGGAAACGTAATTGATGCAACATTAAAAATGCGCAACCCAATGACAGATCCGCTTATCGATTCTAAAATATTGGCGAAAGTCGATTTAGCGACACTTGGAAAAGTAATGCCAATGGCAGAAGGTGAAAGCTACAATGGTAAATTGGATGCTGACGTAACTCTTAATGGTAGAATGAGTGCTATAGAAAATGAGAACTACGAAGCATTTAATGCTGCCGGAACGATTGGATTGAAAGACATGATATACAAATCTGCAGATTTGTCAGATCCAGTTGACATTTCAACTATGTTACTTCGTTTCTCCCCACAAAACTTAGCGCTTGAAGAATTGGACGCTAAAATGGGAACTTCTGATTTCCAGTTGAAAGGAACTATTGACAATTATTTAGGATACGTTTTCCGTGATGAATTGCTGAAAGGAAAATTCGTTTTCAATTCTAATAATCTAGACATGGACCAATTAATGGGACCAACGACAGAAGTTCCAGCGACCGAAACGATGGCTGCAACCACTGAATCTACAGAGCCACTTTTGATTCCAGGAAACATCGATTTCGACTTAATGACGAATATCACCAATCTGAAATATGACGGTATGGACATTAAAAATGTAAGTGGAGCCGTTCGCATGAAAGAAGAAGTAGCCTACTTGGATAACTTGACGATGAATACAATGGGTGGACAAGTCGGATTGAAAGGGAATTACAATTCAACCAATCCAAATCAACCCAAATTGGATTTCGCCTACGATTTGAAAAATATTGACATACAACAATTGGCAAGTAACTTTATTTCAATAGAAAAACTAGCGCCAATAGCGAAATTTGCGAAAGGAAGTTTCAGTTCCAAATTCGATATGACAACTTTGTTGCAACCTTCATTGGAGCCAGTTTATAGTTCTTTAACTGGGGCTGGAGATTTATTCACGAATTCAGTTACAGTTTCAGGTTTCAAACCGTTGGAAAAGATTGCCGATGCCTTAAAAATGAATAATCTAGCAACACAGACGATTAGCGATTTAAAAACTTTCTTCTCGTTCAAAGACGGTAAGTTGAACTTACAACCTTTTGATGTGAAGTTGGGCAAAATAATGACGAATATCTCTGGTTATTCATCATTTGAACAAGATATAGATTACGCTTTGTTGATGAACATTCCGAAAGATCAAATTCCTGGAAGCATGATGAAAGTCGCTGAAGATGGAATTGCTAAATTAAACTCACTAGCACCTAAATTAAGTTTGGGTGGTTTGCCGGATTTTATTCCTGTCAAATTGAAAGTAATTGGCACGATGACTGACCCAAAAGTTACAACCGACTTTAAAGAAGCGATTATGAAAGCTTCTGGAAATGTGAAAGAAAGTTTAATTGGCAAAGGAAAAGAAATAGTCGGCCAAGCTAAAGATTCAGCAAAAGCTGTTGTCACCAAAAAAGTTGAAGAAGTTAGAGAAGACTTGAATGCGAAGAAACAAGCTATCATGGACGATGCCAAAGTTCAAGCTGATAAAATCAGAGCTGAAGGTAAAAAACAAGCTGACGCTACACGAGCTTCTGCAAATTCAGAAATTGACAAACTAATGGCTGAGGCTGGCTCCAATCCTCTCAAGAAAAAAGCGGCTGAATTGGCTGGGAACAAACTCAAAAAAGAAGCTGACGAAAAGGCGGGAAGAATTGAATCCGAAGCGAACAAAAGAGCGGATCAAGTTATGTCGACGGCGCAAGCTAAGGCGGATGCTATTAAGTAATTGGCAATTGATAATGGACAATTGATAATGGACAATTGATAATTAAAAAGATGATTGAATGATTTTTGGGATAGCTTTTCCATTAGCGATGATTTTCCCAGCCTTTGGCTTAGGAATATTGAATTACTTGTATTGGCGCAGACAAGGCTATAAGTCTTGGTCATTTCTAGTTTTAGGAACCATAGGTATTTATGGATTACTATATGAATTTGGAAAGGCGTTTTTTAGTTAATAGATATGCAACTTCAACCGATAGAACTTTTTGAGCGACTTGTGTTTTTCAATTTCTTCCGGTATGCTCTTATCGCTGCTATTTTCTTTTTCATTTGGTACGTAGTTTTTAGAAAAAAATGGTCATTCAAGAAAATTCAAAACGATTTTCCAAAGAACTCTGATTACAAAAGGGAAATTGGCTATTCGCTTTTCACAGTTGTATTATTTTCGGTTGTCGCATATATCATGTTGACAGAACCTGTTTCCAATTATACACTTAGATATTTCGAATTTTCTGACAGAAGCACGGCATATTGGTGGTTTAGTTTGTTCTTAATGATCATCCTTCACGATACCTATTTTTACTGGACGCACCGATTGATGCATCACAAAAAGTTGTTCAAGTTGGTTCATTTGGTTCACCACAAATCGACAAATCCTTCACCATGGGCAGCATATGCTTTCCATCCACTCGAAGGAATTATTGAATCCGCTGTCATTTTCCCAATTATACTCTTGATACCACATCACATTACGGCTATTATTGCATTTATGTTCTTCATGATGATTTACAACGTTTATGGTCATCTTGGCTATGAAGTTTACCCCAAAGGATTTGGGAAAACCTGGTTCGGAAAATGGATCAACACTTCTGTCAACCACAACCAACACCACAAACATGTAAAAGGAAATTACGGTCTTTACTTTCTATTCTGGGATAGATGGATGGGAACCATTCGAGAAGATTATGATGATGAAATCGAATTGGTCGACGAAAAGAGATTTAGCTAATCGACCAGCATTTTTCTACCTTTTACCGAAAGTAGATTCAACACAACCTTCATTTTTTGTATTTTCGCTGAAACAATTTCAATGAAAACAATAGGTCACCATTTTCATGCCTTACAATGGACTTTGCAACAGTTCTCTAAGGGGAAATACCTTTTGTATTTCATTCCTGGAGTGCTTTTCGCCTTGTTGTTTTGGTGGCTTCAGCGATGGAGCGAAGGATTAATTTCTCCCGAATCTGTTGACCCAAATGCTGGCTGGTGGGCAGGAATTTTGGAAAAAGGTGTAAGTGGAACAGGTCATTTTTTAAGTTTCATTTTCAAGCAACTCGCCGTGTTTTTTGTGTTAACTCTATTCTCTCCTATCAATACTTTTCTTTCTGAAGCTGTAGACACAGATTTGACAGGTGAGCGCATAGGATTCGATATTCTTCGCTTTGTTAACGATTTTATACGCATGATATTCGTCGTAATCATTGCCATTTCGTTAGAGCTAATAATCATGGGCGTTTGGTCACTATTTTCGTGGATGTTTGGTATTCAATTTTTAAATCCAACCGTCTTTTTTATAAGCGCTTCCTTTTTCTATGGCTTTTCTTTTTTCGATTATAGTCTCGAACGCAACGAAATTAGTGTAATGGGAAGTATCCGGTTCTCAAAAAGATATGCTATGCCTACACTTGTTACAGGAATATTCTTTTCAACAATAATGTTAATTCCTATATTAGGCTTAGCACTTGCTCCTGTCATTATGACTATAGTTTCAACACACGTTTTCCTTAAGACAATGGGGAAATTAGATAAACCAACAGAGACAATCGAATGAAGCTTTTTACAGAATTTCAACAAACAACGCACGAAGAATGGCGCTCATTAGTCGACAAAGAGCTAAAAGGTCTTTCGTATGAAGATACGCTCACCAAAAAAGACGAAATCGAAGAAATTGACTTTTCAAAATTCGCCGACGAACGAGAAAATTCTTCATCTCAATTAACCTTTGAGAGATGTTCTAAATCCAAAAACAACGATTGGTTTATTGGTAAGATCATTGAAGTAAAAGATGAGAAAATTGCTAACCAAGAAGCACTAACGGCATTGAACCAAGGTGCAAATTCCTTGACTTTCGTTTTATTAAAGAAGAACATTCTTTGGGAAGCACTTTTTGCTGAAATTGGCCTTGATTTTATTGAAACCCAATTCAAAACATTGGATTTTGAACAATCGAAAAAATTAAAAGACGTATTCGGAAAATTCTCTAAAAAACGGTTGATTTTATTGAATGACTCAATCGAAAACAATCAAATAGACTCAGCCTTTCAAGGCGTTCAATTGGCTGTGAATTCATACGGAATACATCAAGCTGGAGGGAATGCAACACAAGAAATCGCATTTGCATTATCGGCTGGACATGCGGCTCTGCATTCATTGTTAAATAATGGTTCTTCTATTGACGATGCAGCAGCGATGCTTCGTTTTGAAATGGGAATTGGTGCCAACTATTTTATTGAAGTTGCCAAATTCAAAGTATTTAGAAAGTTGTGGGCGAATGTTGTAGATGCTTATAAACCCAAAGAAAACTGTTCACATTCGTGTTTCATTTATGCAAAAACAGGATTCGTCAATAAATCTTTGAAGGATCCTTATACGAATTTGTTGCGCCAAAGTACAGAAGCAATGTCCGCAGTATTGGGTGGAGCTAATGAAATTCAAGTTCAAGCATACGATAAATATGCGCAGAGTGCCGATAGAACATTATCAGAAAGAATGGCATTGAACATTTCCAATATTTTAAAAGAAGAAAGCTATTTTGATAAAGTGATTGATCCGCTCGGCGGAAGCTACAATTTAGAAGATCTCTCAAGAAGTTTAGAATTAAAATCATGGTCTCTTTTTCAAGAGTTGGAAAAAATGGGTGGTATTGAAGCTGATGAAGCTAGAATACATTTAACGGAAAAAATTAAAAAAACCGCCGCTTTGCGAAAAGAGAAAATTGCAAAAGGTGAAAATATATTAATTGGGGTAAACAAATATCCAAGTCCTGATGAAAAACAGGCAAATTGGATGGAGCTTCCCTACTATTTTGGATTAGATTCATTAATTCTTGAAAAACAATAAGCTATGGAAAAAGTAAATTTTCAAGACGTTCAACCAAGAGATTTTGAACTCCAAAATGCCAATAGCGAAGCTGATTTTGAAACGGCAGAGAAAATTCGTCTGAAAAACTTCTATACCAACGACGATATCAAAAACCTCGAACATGTTGACTTTGGAGCCGGAAAAGCTCCGTATTTAAGAGGTCCTTACGCTTCAATGTATGCCATTCGTCCATGGACAATTCGGCAATACGCTGGATTTTCTACAGCCGAAGAATCTAATGCTTTTTATAGAAAAAATTTAGCTGCCGGTCAAAAAGGTTTATCCGTTGCATTCGATTTAGCAACGCACCGCGGTTATGATTCAGATCACGAGCGTGTTCAAGGTGACGTTGGGAAAGCTGGTGTCGCTATTGATAGTGTCGAGGATATGAAAATCCTTTTCGACCAAATTCCTTTAGATGAAATGTCGGTTTCCATGACGATGAACGGCGCTGTAATTCCCATTATGGCTTTTTACATCGTCGCTGCAGAAGAACAAGGAGTTGATAAAAGTAAATTGGCCGGAACTATTCAGAATGACATTTTGAAAGAGTTCATGGTCCGTAATACGTATATATATCCACCAGCGCCATCGATGAAAATCATTGCTGATATTTTTGAATACACGGCCAAAAAAATGCCTAAATTCAATTCTATATCTATTTCTGGCTACCACATGCAGGAAGCTGGAGCAACTGCAGCAATTGAATTAGCATATACCCTCGCCGATGGTTTGGAATATCTTAGAGCAGGAGTTAAAGCAGGAATGGCTATCGATGAATTTGCTCCACGTTTGAGTTTCTTCTGGGCAATCGGAATGAATCACCACATGGAAATTGCAAAAATGCGAGCTGGTCGTTTGATCTGGTCAAAATTGGTTAAACAATTCAATCCGCAGAATTCAAAATCCATGGCTTTGCGAACGCATTGTCAAACTTCGGGTTGGTCTCTTACTGAGCAAGATCCTTTCAACAATGTTGCTAGAACTGCAATTGAAGCTTTAGCGGCAGCTTTGGGTGGAACACAATCTTTACACACCAATGCTTTGGATGAAGCAATCGCTTTACCAACTGATTTCTCAGCAAGAATTGCTCGAAATACACAGATATATCTTCAAGCAGAAACTGGAATCACCAATTATATCGATCCATATGGTGGAAGCTATTATATCGAAACTTTAACATCTCAATTGGTTGAAGAAGCTTGGAAATTGATTCAGGAGGTTGAAGAGTTAGGTGGTATGGCCAAAGCAATTGAATCTGGTGTTCCAAAAATGCGAATTGAAGAAGCCGCTGCTCGAAAGCAAGCCAAAATTGATGCTGGAAAAGATATTATCGTTGGCGTAAATCGTTTCGAACTTGATGAAGAGTCTGAAATCGAAATCCGTGATGTAGACAATACAGCTGTTCGTGATTCCCAAATCGAGCGTTTGCAAAAAATACGAGCAGAAAGAAATGAATCCGAAACACGAGCCGCCCTTCTTAAATTAGAAAACGCAGCAGCTAGCAATACAGGTAATTTGCTCGAATTAGCCGTTGAATGCGCTCAAAAACGTGCTTCGTTGGGAGAAATTACTTCGGCAATGGAAAAGACTTTTGGTCGTTATCAAGCTACCATTCGTTCAATAAGTGGTGTTTATTCTTCAGAAGCTATGAAAGATAAAGATTTTGAAAAAGCCAAAACATTGGCGGATGAATTCAGTGAATTAGAAGGTCGAAGACCAAGAATTATGGTGGCAAAAATGGGGCAAGATGGTCACGATCGCGGTGCCAAAGTTATTGCTACCAGCTTTGCTGACATAGGTTTCGACGTGGACATTGGCCCTTTGTTTCAAACACCAAAAGAAGCAGCCAAACAAGCAGTGGAAAACGATGTTCATATACTAGGAGTTTCTTCCTTAGCTGCTGGACATAAAACCTTAGTTCCGCAAGTTATCGCAGAATTAAAAGCTCTGGGACGAGCGGACATTATGGTTATCGCTGGTGGTGTAATACCAAAACAAGATTATGACTTTTTATTTGATGCAGGTGTATTTGGTGTTTTCGGTCCTGGAACTAAAATATCCAAGGCAGCTATCGAAATCTTAGATTTATTAATTGAGAGTACCAAATAATATAGAATGACTATGCCGTGTGCTTGTTACTCTAAAGTTATATCTTTACTTTTGGATTTGAGTTTCGGCACGAAGTTTGGATTCTGACGAATAGAGATTAAAAAAAAACAAATTATGAAATTATTTTTTGCAACAATTTTAGGATTATTCTTTTCACTTTCAACTTTGGCGCAAGCGCCCGATTTTGATGATCTGAAAATTTTATATGCTGACGCCAACTATGAAAAATTAGTAAGTGTAACAGAAAAATATTCTGATAAAGATGATACGAAAAAGGATCCTAACGTTTACATGTGGATGGCGAAAGGTTATTACAAAATATCCGTGTCAGGTGAAGCTGGTGACGACTACAAAAATGCATTCAAAACTGGAATTGGCGCTTTAGGAAAAGCGATGAAATATGATTCGGACGGCTCTTGTGCTTCTGAACATGATGATTTTGTAGATCAATTTACAAAAGCATGTGTAGAAAGAATTATGAACGACATAGGATCGGAAGATTACCGTAAAGCCTATGGATGGAATATCAAATATTTGAAAATCAGTCAAAATCCTCTTGGAGCCACATACATGGAAGGTGCGCTTAAATTCCGCAACTCTGATAAAGGTGGAGCCAATACAGCTTGGAAAGAGGCTGAAACTATGCTTAAAGACATTAACAGTATCGAAGGATGGTTGAAAGCAGATGTTGAGCTATTGAAATACGGCGTTATCCAAACGGCTGAAGCATATGTTTCAAGCCGCCAGATTGATAAAGCTAGAGAATTACTAAACAAAATGGCTCCTTGGTTTGAAAAAGATGATGACTTCCAAATGACATATGACAAAATCGTAAATTGATTTCATCTAAATAGATTTGAAGAACGCTTGATGATAACATCAGGCGTTTTTTTTGTTAAAAGGAATCTACAAAACGTTGCAAAAGCATTTGCACTATTCTTTTGTTAATGTCTTTGCTTTGCTTGATATAAAACTTCATCTCTGCATTAGTGAAGTGTCCAGTCACCATTCCTATCAGCTGCCCCTTCAAATGTGGTTGATTCATATAGTCCTTCAACTTAGATTCAAAAATCCTTCTTATTTCTTTCTGTTTCAAAACCGATTCAATTTTCGGTTGACTGAGAAGAAAATCTATTAAAATGTTATGCTGTAATTTAAGAATTGGTCGCAGTGTTTCGTTTTGAAAAAGCTCCAAGTAGCTATCACCATCAAAAGATTCTAAAATAATAAGAGGTCGGATTTCAACCAAGGCATTTTCGTCTCGGTCAACATTGTATTTCACCATATAAAAAGAAAGAAAAAAAACCCATGCAGTGGAATTTCTGAAACCTCAGAAAAACAGGTTTAGGATTGCCGAAAATCTTTGTAATCCACTGAAAAGAAATTTCTTTTGCGATAAATCGCTTGTGGCCCGCCATTAACTCTCTGAGACTCTCCTTAATGTCAAATATGTTAAGCTTCAAAATAAAGCCGCATGGGCATTCGTAAAACGAACTTCGACAACAATCACTCGTAGCGTTGAGTCGATAGGTAAATGTCGATAAAAATTGTGACAATTGAAAGGATTTTAACGAAAATTCATGAAATAAATAATGATTGTCTAAATTCGCAGAAACAAAATCAGAATGGCAGGCGCTTTAAAGAAACTAGCTTATAAAATCTTACCCGAAAATACTTTTCTTCAAATCCTTCACAGAGGTTTTTATTTAATGTACTCATCAGGTTTACTGAAGAACAAAACGGAATTCAAATTTCATTACGCCGTCAAAGACTGGATTCAGCCAACTGACCATGTAGTTGATATTGGCGCCAATTTGGGTTATTTCGCCAAAACATTTGCTCGTTTAACACCACAAGGATCTTTGACTTGTATTGAGCCTATACCTGCATTTTACGAGATTCTGAAGAAAAACTTGAAATCATTTTCTCAAGTAACTATTATACATACCGCCTTAGGAACTGAAGATGGATTTACCACAATGGTTCTACCAAAAGACAACGGTGTTCTTAGAACAGGTCTTCCGCACGTTGTCGCCGAAGGAGAAGACATTGGAGAAGGTATGGAAGTTAAAGTGAAAATAACCGGGACCAAATCACTATTTGAGAAGTTTTCAAAGATCGACTACATTAAATGTGACATTGAAGGATTTGAATGGATTGTCTTCCAGGAATTAAAAGAAATTCTAGCAAAGCATAAACCAACCGTTCAAATTGAATTGAGTGAAGAAAATATTTCAAATCTTGTTCCTTTCTTCTCTGAACTGGGATATACTCAATATGGAATCGCTGAATTCAAATTAATAAAAGACCATATACCACAAAAGGAAGCCGGTGACTTCCTTTTTGTGCATTCTTCAAAAGAAGATGATTTCCTTAAGCGTATTAACTAAGAGGATTATAATCTCTCAATTGCTGCAATTTTCTCCTTGATTTTTTTCTGAGCTGCCTCTACACTTTCGTATTTTTCAGACTCTTTTGCCATTTCACCTGATGTTTGTTTAATATCAGATTTTTTATTCTCAATGGATTTTTTCGTTTTTTGAATATCGCCATCCAAAGAAACTATCTTAGACTCATAACTTTGAATCTTGCCTTGGTATTTTACTTTTTTCTTTTCTGCTTTAACGATTGCCGCTTCAGCCTTAGAAATTGCTTTTTCAGTTTTAACTTTATCTTCAGCTAAACCGGTAACCTCTTTTCCTTGTGAAGTAACTATTTTAGATTGATCTGCCAATTCTTCGTTATAAACTCCAATATAATAAGCTTTTGCAAAATCTTTCATTATGGCTTTAACGTTCGCAGCTTCCGTTGGATACGCTGTTGAATTCATGATGATATCTGGTCCAAAAAATACCCAAAGACGGATGTGCGTTCCTGAAGCATCTTTAATTGCACCTGACTCAATAGCGAAACGTTTATCGCTCCATGATGAACTCATCAATTCTTCTCCAGAAGTTGTTGTGCTTTTGCTCTTTAATTTAAAATCGTATTTGTCTGACAAAAACTTAGACCAAGCAGAGTTAATTTCTTTTTCAGTTCCTTGCAAAACAACGTCAAATGCATTTTTGTCTTGACCATCTTGCGCGTATTTCGCTTCTGTAACATTAATGCTTGATGGAACTGGCATTCCTTGACCAAATAGATTGGTAGTCAAAATTATAGCCGCAATTACTAAAATTCTTTTCATCGTTTTTGATTTAATTGTTTAATTTTCTTCAGTCGTTTTTGGCGCCGTTAAATTGGCAATTTTTGATTTTAGATCTGTAATCTCCTTGTTTTTGATTTTAAATTTTCTGTAGTCGAAAACGGATGCTAACGCAAATCCTATGCCTAGGCAAAGAACAATTATAATGGTCAACGGTAAATTCATTTCAAAGAAAACCATTTTTACTGGTGTTGATTGCCAATTCCTAATGGCAAATATGAGCACCAAAATCCCCAATATGATCTTTAATATTAACTTGGTTTTCTCTCCTGATGTTAAGTCATTCCAATATTCTTTCATCTCTCAATTATTATGTACTATAAAATTACGAAATAAGCTTGTATTTCGGAAGGAATAACAATACTATTAGAAACATTTGAAAGCTTAGAATTAAAGGATAATCCATTTTAAAAGTACTTGGTCTTTCGAATTAGACACCTTCACTATATAAACACCCGAAGACAATTTTGGCAAGGTGTGAAAACCTTCGTCTATTGGACTCAATTGTTCTACTAAATTCCCGCCAAAATCGAATATTTCTATTAGACCGCCAAACGAATTATACAAGATTGAATTTTCGGAAGTTGGATTCGGATAAATGACGGCCGAAGGATCATCACTAAAAGTATACTTCATAACATCACTGGTACGTGTCTGGTTTTCGTATAATCCAGTCAAAAAATAGGCTGAATTATTTACGCTAAAACTCGACATTCCCCGCCATCCTTGAATCGGAAAATCGTCTATTTTCCTCCATCCTTCGTTTTTTGAAAAGGAATATGCATCGCGGAAATACTCATTTTGATTTCCCCAACCTCCACCGACAATTGCCGTATTACCTATATTTTCTGCTTGAGCATAACTTCTCGCTGCGCCCGGGAAATCCTGTATTGGTGACCAACTATCTTCTTGAACATTGTAATGATAAAACTTCTTGGAAAAACTTAATGGATTATAAGTCAAACCGGTTCCGGCGTAACAATCATCCCCGAGACAAAAACCCACGATCTCTCTTATATTTCCTTCTGGATATTCCTTAATCGGTGACCATTGGTCATTTTTAGGATTGTATTTCCAACAGTCAGAAATATTTCCGAAAGCGATGGTTATACCTGCGCCTAAAAATCCGAACTCATTGGTAGAAAATGTGAAAAAGGACCATCTTCCGTGACCTGGAAAATCATTCAAACGTTTCCAATCAGAAGTAGCAGAATTGAATTCCCATACATCATTTAAAACATCACCAGATGCCGAAAGACCAGAGAAAACATAAGCCTTTCCATCAATAACGAAAGAACCAGCATATTGCCTTGCTTCGCCAGGAAAGGAAGTGCCTTCCTCCCAAGAATTTGAAATTGGTTTGTATTTGAAAAGTTTATTGCTCTCGGAAAATCCATTATGATTTCCAGTAACAAGGTAACCAAAACCATTTATAGAAAAAGCAGCTCCGTCGTCACGCCCTGGTGAGGGAACTGATTGAACTTGCTCCCAATTCTGAGCAACAATTTCAGTAAGAAAAAAGCCGAAGAATAGTAAAGTGATCGTTTTCATTCCAATCAATAACGCCAAAACAAGGGAATTCGTCTAATCAGAACCCGAATTATTTCAGGTCTTTTTTCTCTGGATTAGAAATAATGTGAATATCTCTCTGTGGGAAAGGAATTGAAATACCGTTTTCTTTAAGTTTGGCATGGATTGAGCGTCTTAAATCGGACTTAAGATTTTCGACAGTAAAAGGATCTTTTGTCCAAAAAATAAGTTGAAAATCCAATGAAGAATCACCAAAATTAATGAACCGAACAAAGGAACTTGGTGATTTTTCAACCATATTGTTCTCATCCATCACTCGTTGTAGTATGACCATAACTTCTTCAACATCTGAACGGTAAGCAACACCAATCTCAACTAAAAAACGAACGCTATCTTGATTATGACTCCAATTGATAACTTTTTCAGAAACAAATTTACTATTTGGTACGATTACAACTACATTGTCACGAGTAACCATTTCTGAGCTTCGCAGATTTATTTCTGTTACTTTACCTATTACTCCATCATCATCTTGAACGACATCTCCAATTTTTATTGTTCCTTCGAAAAGTAGAAATAATCCAGAAACTAAATCCGCAAATATTTGTTGAAGTCCGAAACCGATACCGACTAATAATGCAGCCGAGGCACCTAATAGTATCGAAACACTAAAACCTAAAACTTCTATAAACAAGAGGAACGAAATCACCCAAACGAAATACTTAACGATCAAATAAATCGAATGCCTTCTTTTTTTATCCACATGCGTTAATATAGATCGCGGATTTTCAACTATTCGTTTGACGAACCACAAGAGCATTGCTGAAACGGCTATTACAACAACACTAAGTAAGACATTCCAAACTTGAAAGGACTTTGATCCAATATGGAGTAATTCGTAATTAAAAAATTCATTCCAACTCATATTGCAAATTTGCACATTTTCGCTCAATTTAGGGGAATTACCTGATATGGAACTTGATTTCAGATTAATTCTCTAAATTTGCATTCCTAAAAGAGATAGAAAATGGCAAATACTTCAGATATAAAAAATGGCTTGTGTATCAAATTCAACGATAAACTATGTCAAATCATTGAATTCCAACATGTAAAACCAGGTAAAGGTCCTGCATTCGTTAGAACCAAAATGCGCCAAATTGAAACAGGTAAAGTTCTTGACAATACCTTTTCTGCAGGACATAAAATTGACATTGTACGAATAGAAAATCGTGAGTACCAGTATTTATATGAAGAAGCTGATTTTTTCATTTTCATGAACAACGAAACTTTCGAGCAAGTGCGCATCCAAAAAACAATGGTTGAAAAACCTGAATTTTTGGTTGAAGGAATGACGTGTAGTATTTTATTTCACGCAGAAGAAGAAATGCCATTGGTAGTTGAATTGCCAATGCACATTATTTCTGAAGTTACTTATACTGAACCTGGAATTAAAGGTGATACAGCTACCAACACTATGAAGCCAGCGACTATTGCTACTGGAGCTGAAGTTCGTGTTCCTTTATTCATTGATAATGGAGAGATGATCAAAGTTGACACAAGAACTGGTGTATACGTTGAACGCGTGAAAAGTTAAATGAATTTATATTTTTTCAAGTGCCTGATTTCGATATGAAATCAGGCTTTTTTTATGCTTTTTTGAACCGAAATAATTTTTATAAAATATTTAAAACTAGTACAACTTTAATACAAAAATGTACGTCAAAAGAATGAAAATAAATTTAACTTATATGTTAAATTTTCAAAAACAATCATTTTATGAGATTACTATTTTCCACACTATTATTCTTTCTAATTGCAGCATTTGGAACTTTTGCACAAAACCCAGGAAATGTAGGTATAACAAACCTATCTGCATGGTTTAAACCAGATGCTCTTCCACTTGGAAATGTTACTACTTGGACAACAACACTTTCATCAATTGGCGGCGTGACAGTTACGGACGCATCAGCTCCTTATCCTCAAGCTACGAATACACCCGCTGGAAATGTTTCAAATTACAATACGACTTTATTTTTTAATGCAAATACAACTTCGAATCTCCAAGGATTGCAAAATACAGCATCTTTAAATTTACTTCAGAATAATTCGGCTGGTGCGCAAGGAACTTTCTTTTGTGCTTATTATCTTCCTCAAGTTGCTGGGAACAGTAACGATCATATGATGCTTTACAACAATTCTCCTCATGCGATTCAATTTAGAAATTTAGGAGTAACTGGAAGACTTGCTATCGGATTATCAGCGACAAATACAGCAAACGCAACAAGAAACTGGAATGAAAATTTTGCTCCCTCGATAATTTCATATAAAGGAAATCGTTCAACAACAACTAGTATGACGGCCTTTGAAAATGACCTCATATTCCCAACCAGCACGGCGTCTCAATCTTCTGGACCTGCAGGTTTGTATTTGGGATTCTTCCCTGGAAATGCGACTGCACCATACAATGGCTGCTTACATGAATACATTTTTTACAATACCAATTTATCCAATGCAGACATAAGAAAAGTAAATACCTACTTAGCAATTAAGTATGGCGTTACGCTTGACAATACTGGCGGTGGGACGCAAGGTGATTATGTCTCTTCAAATAACAAAACTATTTGGGACGCCAGCGTAAACCCATCTTATCACAATGATGTAATAGGAATTGGTAGAGACGACAATCAAGCCTTAATACAAAAACAATCACATTCATTTTCAGATGATTTTCGTTTATATATAGGAACTATAGCTTCGAACAACGCGACGAATGCAGCCTCTTTTATGTCAGACACCAGCTTTGTAACAATGGGACACAATACAGATGGTTGTGGAACTGCCGCAGCGAATTCAGAGAGTCCTGCAGGAATAGCTTCGAGATTGGGTGAAGAATGGAAAGTTCAAAACACAAATTTTACCCAAACCTTTGGTTGGGATTTGAAAATAGATACTTGCAATACACCTGGTTTTTCGGTAGGAACCGTTGATCTTGCTTCCCTGCGTTTGTTGGTTGACACAGATGGAGATTTTTCTAATGCTACGGCTTATGCTGCCGGTGCGGGATTAACGTTTGCTTATAATAATGGATATGTTACTGTGAACGGAATCTCAAATACTCATTTGCCGATTGATTCAATTCGTTATTTCACTTTGGCTTACAATACTATTACTGTTTCTTTTTCTGGTTTAAATGCTATATGTGCAGGTCAAACAGTTCCAGTTACTGTAAATATTCAAAACGCTTCAGGACCAATTAATGTAACATATTCAAATGGGACATCGAACTTCACATTAACGAACATTTCTAATGGATATACCTTCAACGTATCTCCTAGTTTAACAACCTCATATACAATTCAAGGCTATAAAAGCTTTTTAGATTGCTGCGGTGGCGGAGGTACCGGAATTTACACCATAGCTGTTAGTCCATACCCAACAGTGGCTGCAAACGCATCCGCCAACCCACTTTGTGCTGGTCAATCTACCACACTTTCTGGTTCAGGTGCTGCAACTTATGTTTGGTCGAATGGTGTTACAAACGGAACTTCATTTATTCCAACCTCAACACAGACATACACTGTTGTGGGAACAAATTCTGGAGGTTGTACAGATACGGCTACCGTAACTGTTGTCGTAAATCCAACTCCGACGGTGGTTGCTAATTCCACAGCGACAAGTATTTGTCAAGGAACTTCTATTACATTAACAGGATCAGGAGCTTCAACTTATTTATGGTCGAACGGAGCAGTAAACGGAGTGCCAATTACACCGATTGCAACAACGACATATTCCGTTCAAGGTACCGACGCTAATAACTGTGTAAGTTTAGCTTCAGTAACTGTCACTGTTAATCCATCCCCTACTGTTGTGGCAAACGCATCAGCTAATATAGTTTGTGCAGGTCAGCCAGTTACATTATTTGGTTCTGGTGCAACAACTTATGTTTGGAATAATGGGGTAACTAATAATGTTGCCTTTACCCCAACTGCATCAGAAAGTTACACTGTTACCGGAACGAATTCAAACAATTGTACAAACACAGCTACCATTAATATTACGGTAAATCCAAATCCAACTGTCACTGCAGTGGCAACACCTGCATTCATCTGTTTCGGGGATTCAAGCCAATTGTTAGCTTCTGGAGCCGACCTTTATCTGTGGACACCAATGGTGAATAATGGAGATTCTGTTAGCCCAATAGTAACAACAACTTATTCAGTAATTGGAACGACCTTGGCTGGTTGCACTGGCACGACAACTTTAGACGTAACTGTTAACCAACTCCCTTCTGTAGTGGCAAATGCCAACCCAATAGTTGTTTGCGAAGGAGGAGAAACAACATTATTTGGTGCTGGAGCCATAGCTTACACTTGGTCGAGTGGTGTTCTTGACAATACCGCATTTGTGCCCACAGCTACTAATACTTACACTGTAACTGGAACAGACGGCACCAATTGTTCTAACACGGCAGATGTTACTGTAATCGTTATTCCTAAGCCATTCTTTACAATCGGACCTGATACAACAACTTGTCCTCAGGCACCAGCAATTCTATCAGCAAATACAACTTTCTCCAGTTATTTATGGAGCACTGGAGAAACAACTCCTGTCATAAGCGTAGGGAATTTAGGTACTGTATCATTGACAGTAACCGATAGTGACGGCTGTGAATACACAGATCAATTGGTCTTATTCTTAGCTCCAGATTGCTTACCAACCTACAACATTCCGAATGTTTTTACGCCAAATGGAGATAATGACAATGATTTCTTTTTTATTGATGCAACGAATATTTCGAGTCAACAAATTACCATTGTGAATCGATGGAACAATGTAATGTTCTCCCGAACTGGACCTTCACCTAAATGGGATGGTTTAACTAAAGAAGGAGTCCTGGCACAAGACGGAATTTACTTCGTCACCTATGTCTTAAAAGCAGATAACGGTGAAACGATTTCGGGAACTTCGTTTTTCCATTTGATAAGTAAATAAAGATTAGATATAAAAAAAGCCAACGATAAAATTTATCGTTGGCTTTTTTGTGAATGATTTTATCGTTTTATTCTTTGACTACTCCATACAAATCATAATGATCGGCAGAAGTTATTTCAACATCGGCGTAATCTCCGAGTCTTACATATGTGTTTTCTTTTTTGACTAGTACTTCATTATCTACTTCTGGTGAATCGAATTCTGTTCGACCAATGAAATAGTCTCCTTCGGCTTTATCGAATAAAACTTTAAACGTTTTACCTACTTTTTCTTGATTCAAAGAATAGGAAATATCCGATTGAAGCGCCATTATTTTGTCCGCTCTATCTTTCTTAACTTTTTCTGGAACATCATCTTCGAAATTGTAGGCATGTGTATTTTCTTCGTGTGAATAAGTGAAAATACCCAATCGTTCGAAACGCATTTTTTCAACGAATTCATACATTTCTTGGAAATCTTCTTCAGTTTCCCCTGGATAACCTGCAATAAGCGTTGTTCTCACTGCAATTCCTGGAACTTTTGCCCGAATATCATTTACCAACTCTTCCGTTTTTTCACGTGTAATTCCTCGACGCATTGCTTTCAACATGTTCGTAGAACCGTGCTGTAAAGGCATATCCAAATAATTGCAAATGTTGGGTTTACGATTCATTACTTCTAAAACGTCCATTGGGAATCCAGAAGGGAAAGCATAATGCAAACGTATCCATTCAATTCCTTCAACTTCTGAAAGTTGCTCTAACAAATCAGCAAGCGCTCTTTTTTTATAGATATCTAAACCATAATAAGTTAAATCCTGAGCAATAAGCATCAGTTCTTTCACACCTTTTGCTGCCAAACTTTTTGCTTGTGTAACCAAATCTTCAATTGGAGTAGAAACGTGTTTCCCTCGCATCAATGGAATTGCGCAAAAAGAACAAGGTCTATCGCATCCTTCAGCTATTTTGAAGTAAGCGAAATGATTGGGAGTTGTCAGCAAACGCTCTCCAACAAGTTCGTGCTTATAATCTGCTTTTAGTGTTTTTAATAATCGAGGAAGATCCCTTGTTCCGAAATAGGCGTCTACTTCTGGGATTTCTTTTTCTAATTCATCTTTGTATCGCTGAGAAAGACAACCTGTTACGTATACTTTATCTACGAATCCTGCAGCTTTTGCTTCTGCATATTGAACTATTGTATTAATAGATTCTTCTTTGGCATTATCAATAAAT
>TARA_R110000737_G_C14624701_1_pt1 | contig 41499 bp, 70 predicted proteins | sample TARA_R110000737 | Tara Oceans TARA_R110000737 (sample SAMEA4398027) | marine metagenome | biome: Polar Biome; feature: [SRF] surface water layer (ENVO:00010504); material: water (ENVO:00002006), including particulate matter (ENVO:01000060) such as... | depth 5 m | reverse complement strand
CCTACATTGCCATTGTTTTTAAGTTTGTGCTTAGATTTCGATACCACAGACGCATACAATCGCATGATTAACAGAAAGCCTGTGCTAGATGATGTTGAATACTACACAAGACAGGAAGTTGGTTATCAATGCAAACGTGTTTTAGATGATACGAAAGCAAGGGCGCTATATAACAAAGTGTTTAAATTAAAGTTAGAGCTTAAGCGTAAAGGTAAGCTACCAATTAGAAGTCAGAAGCTTTTATCTGCTGAGTCAGTAGTTACAGAAGTTGATAAAGAAATTAGTAGCCGCACAGGTTCAAAGGTCGAGACTAAAAAACACGCTGATAGAATGGCTAGAATTGAAGCCGCAAAGTTAAAGCATAAGGTGAATTAAAATGGATTACGAAAACGGGTTTTATATTTACACGCCAAGCAAAGAAGGCGCTGAAGGTATGCACGAGTTATCAATGCCACAGGTTATCCAAATAATAGAAGGTGAGATATGGCTAACTGGTGTATATCAAGATTTTGATATTGATTATGTCGAGGCCCTTGGTGTGATTGGTAAAATGGTTATGGATGAAGAGGGTGAATTAAAATGAATAAAGTAATTATAAGAACTCGTGAAGATGAATTAACAAGTAATATGTGGCACTTTGGGTATTCATGCGCTAACGCATTTATCAAAGATTTAGATAAAGAAACTTACGGAAAGAACTGGAAAGACTGCGTTTACTCAAATGATTGGTTTAGCGGATGGGCGCAAATAAATAAGAAAGGCACGATTAGTGTTTGTGTGTTTAGTAAGGGTAGCGAGTAATGAATACAGATAGCGCTAAACAGATTAAATCAGACACGTTAACCATCCTACTATGTAATCGGGCGCATAGTGGGTTAAGTCTCAAACATCGAGCCGTTAAGCTGGCTAATACGTGCAAGAAGATACAAGCAAAGACTAAGGACAAAGTCTTGTACGGTGCATGCGGTAGAATTATAAAATCAGTGAGTGGTCATAATTATTTGGCTGCTATTAAAGAAGTTAGTGCGAAAGAAATTAATTATTTTAAGGTGTATGGGATATGAAAATATTAGTGGCATGTGAAGAAAGCCAGGCGGTAACTATTGAATTACGAAAATTAGGACATGAGGCATATAGTGCAGATATTCAGGATTGCACCGGCGGAAAACCTGAGTGGCACATTAAAGGCGATGTGTTAGCGATAATTAATTATGGGTGGGATATGATTATAGCGCACCCACCTTGCACTTATTTTGCTAATGCTGGATTGCATTATTTAAAAACAAAGCCAGAAAGACAAGGTCAGTTAGATAATGCGTTTAAATTTTTAATGGCTATATGGGAATCTGGTTGCGAAAAAATAGCAATAGAAAACCCTAACGGGTGGCTTAACACTAATTGGATGAAGCCAACACAAACAATACAACCTTACATGTTTGGGCATAAGGAGTTAAAAACAACAAGCCTTTGGTTGAAGGGCTTAAATAAATTAACAAACACTGATAACGTTGGAAGACCTGAGCCGGCAGGATTTTGCATAAGAAAATCAGGGCCAAACAAAGGCAAGAAATACAACTATTACTGGAGGCAAGGAAAGAGCGGAAAAGCAAGAAGTAAAACATTCCCAGGAATAGCTAAGGCAATGGCTGAGCAATGGGCTGGAAAAGCATAGGCGCTAGCGATTAACTAGCGCTGATATAGATTAAATCATTCCATTGTCACGGGCTTTGCCTCCGCCGAATAACCATGTAGCAACTAACCAAGAGCGAGAGCGGAACCATCTGCCCTCGCTTTTTAATATGTCGCTTAATACTTTTGATGCTTGCCAGTTGGTACAAGGAGTGCCGTCACTAAATACGCCTTCACGGCAAAGCACATCATGAAATAACCAGCCAAAGCTATCTATATCCATTGCACCGCTAGCACCATCATAAGGCTCATCGCTAGCGTAAATCTTAACGTGTTTTTGATATCGTTTGCTGAAGTAGCCTTTATCTTTCATTACTTGGTATCCTAAAACAACGCCAGCCCCGCTTTTGATTGGTTCAATGTAATCGTAAATACTTTCTCTCATGTTAACCCCTAGATATTCCGCCACCAGCGCCGTGAATATTTCCACTGCCAACACCTATCATTACTTCGTTACCAAAAAAGCCTTCGTCATTTTTAATTATCTGTTCTGTGTGATTCATAATATTTACTCCTGTTAAATTCTAATTATATCACGGTTAAATTAAATTACGGTTTATGCTTGACTTGTTACTGAGTTGAGTTACACTTAGCTCATCAACAACACATAAGGATTTAGAGAATGAAATTACCAGTTTACGGGGAGCCAGTGCTGGCAGAGTTGAGGCATCAAAACAGCTTGGGCGAATCACAATGGTACGAGGTTGTTTGTGTAAATGATTTTGGATGGGCTAGTTATTCTCAAAGTAGTACTTTTGAAGATGGGGAGAGAGTTATTTCGTGGGTGTACTGCAAAGAAGCATTTAACCAAGGAGATAGTAAGTAATGAGTGAATTAAATATTAAGGATGTGGCAATTCCTATATTAGAAAAGCTTGAGGCACTTGATATGCAAGTCCATGAGATGCCAGTTGACGCAAAAGAATGTTATGAGGTGTATCACATGGCTAACAAGGACGGCTTTAGGTTCTTTAATGACTTTAGATCATCGCATTTCGTTATGGATCAGGATGGTAATATTACTTGTATAGGCAATCTTTTAGGGATAAATTCACAACTCAACACGATTGTAAATAAACTTGATAAACAGGCATAACAAAGTATAAGGAATAGCAATGGCATCAACTGAAAAAGAATGCGCTTGCGGTTGTGGTAAGAGGTTTTACGGAACCAAGCGAGCAATGTATTTTAATGCGGCGTGTAAGATGCGCCATCGTAGATTAAAGGAGAAGCTCAATGAGCAATCGTGAAGAGTATAATCAATTAATAACAATGGTAGCCATACGGTTTGCTTTTGTTGGTGCTGTGTGTGCTTGTGGTGAATGGTTCGCGCGTAACGGTTTTTTTAATTAAGGGGTGATGGTATGAAAAATTACAGAATTTTAAAATACTGGTGGTGGTATAACATCACCGTAAATAAAGACCCTAATCATGAGTTGTTAAAGTCCAGCACGTATTTTTGCCGAGGATGGTGGCAGTTAGATAGTGAATGGATGGCTAGGAAATTAAAATGCAGATTTAGAATGTGCAAAAAGATATTTAACGCGTAATCATACGCAGGAGAATGAATGTGAATGAAGTCACGCAAAATCAAATTGATGAAATACATCCTTTGGCGCTAGAAGATTGGGATACGCTTTTAAAAGAAAGCGGCGAGAGCGAGTTGATGTTTAAAGTTAGTCATGAAGGCGTTAAGTTTATGGCTATTTATCAGTCAATGAAAGAACACGCAGAAAGTAAAGGCTTTACAATGCCAGAGCTTTTTGGTGATGGGACTAAAATAACCTTTCACGACGAATAAAGGGTAATTAAAATGAACAAAAAGCAATTGACTGAATTAGTTATAATTCCAACATTGAAAGAAATACCAAAAGGATTTTCAGCTTCTGCGGTAATGGCCATTCAAATGATTATTGCTCATGAGTCATCATGTGGAGAATACTTAGCTCAAGTTGGTGGTCCTGCTCTTGGCATTATCCAAATGGAGCCGTTTACACATAACCAAGTTTGGAAGTTTGGCGATAGTATTTACAAGAATGCTGAGTTATTAAGGATAGTACCTAGAGGCTTAGCAGTTAAAAACATACCTTCACCAGACAGATTGATTTACGACCTTCGTTACAATGTATTTATGGCAAGACAAAAGCTGTTTATGGCAAAAGGTGCGTTACCTAATTATGCTGGTGAAATGGCGCATTATCTAAAAAAACACTGGAACGGCGATGGTAAAGCAACCGCTACAAAATACCATTACGATTTCAATCACTGGAATTAAAGACAAAAGCAAGGGCTGTTAACCCTTGCTTAGTTTTATTAACTTCCTTTTTTAATCGTTAATCCGCTTAATGTAAATGGCTCATTACCTAATAAGCTAGATATTTGCAAAGAGCCTGTAGTTTTTGTTGGTCGCCAAGTTAACTTATTTAAGCTTAATGGGTTAGCTGTTGCCAGTACAGTGCCAGCATCTCCAAGCACTTCTCTGGCCAATACAGAGCCAACAGCCTCAGTAGATGACCATTCAAAAGTGTATTGTTCGCCTGGTATTAAATTATAAACATTAATAAACCATGATGGAAATGATTCGCTTGTTGAATTCATTACTACCGAGTCACCTGTTACGGTAATGTTATTTGTAGCTTTAAACCCCACGTTATCATCGTAATAGTACTCTGAGAATACTTCTTTAGAATCAAAAAGTGGTTCATGTGGAATATTTCCCTCAATGATCGCAACCCTATCAATGTAAACGGTGTCGCGAGTATCACCCGTAAAAATTTGCATTTCCATAGTTGTGGCTGTTTCAATCATTGACTGAGGAATAGAAACCATTCTCCACATCCAGCCACCCCACGTTTCGTTTCGTATACCACTGCCCAGTGTTGCAACGTCAGTAACTATATTTACTCGTCCGGGGTTACTTGACACGTTTGCTAAATCAACAAACACGCGAGCCATGGCGAAAAACCCTTTGTTCGATGTTGCTCTTTGCTTTAAATATCCAGATAAATCAATTGATATGTAACCCGTATTTCCTATTGATGCGTTACCTTCTGCTTTTACTGACCAATAACCAGACTCCTTAATAGTCGGCTCTCTCGTAACAATAGTTTGAATATTTGACCACGATAACGGATCGCCAGTGTTCCAATCCCAAGCATCGAAAAACTGATTTGGAATAGGGCTTGGAGCTTGTTGTGATAGTGGGTTATTGCTTCTTGATGTGTGCTTGTTAGGATTAACCAGAGATTCACAAACAACATCAGCCAAAACTATTCTACCTACTGTATTCGGGTGTACACTGTCACCCATCCAATCACCTAATACACCTGTTTCTTGTTTCCATGCGAATACTGAACGAATATCAATAACACCAAAACCGAGCGCCTGTGAAACAATTCTAGCGGCATTGACTTGTTTAGATGAAAACGATTCCACAGACGTGTCAATGTTTTGTAGTATTAACGATATTTCAGCGTTCGGCTGATCATACATTAACTGTGTGCAAGCTTCCATTTCAAGATCGACAAGTATTTTTAAATCTGAGAATGAACCGTTATTGTGTCCGTAGTTTCTAATGATTAAATCAAAATCAAAACCAGCATAAACCGCAGGACGTCTACCACCACCAAAATAAGCAGAGCTTGAGCCAGGTATAGAGGCGTTATATATTTTTAAAGTATTACCACCACTACCTGCACTGATGACTACTGGTGTATCGTAAAGCCCTGTGCCAGCATTCCACAAATAATAATTAACGGTAAATGATGTAAATTCACCAGCCAAAAACTGACTAACTAAATAAACCCACTCGTTTGTTTCATTTCCTGTTGAATCACCTTGTACAAGCAGATAAACATCTCGCCTATCTGCGTTTAGCTGTTGCATTAAAGTCATACCAACGCCAAGAGCAGTGCCTTCTGTATATTTAGAACCTTTTTTTGGTATCACTAAAGATTGAGTTGGTACATTTACACTTTGTATTTTTTTAAATGAATCAGGAATTATAGATGATGTTAAAGCTATATATCCAACCAACTCACCGCCCCTTAATGATTCTCGTTCTTTTATTGTTATTCTTTTTCCAATAGGAAAAGCAACGGCGCTATTTTGAAAGTCTATGGTGGTATCAAACTCATAAGCTTGTGATAGGTCGCTGATTAAAGCTAAATCCAAAGGCGCTTGTAGTGTAGATGTTGTTAACCCCATATCTACAGGCACTGTTTGAGATTGATAAACAGCATTATATTCAGCTGCTACAGCATAAAAAACAAACTGTCCGTTAGTGTCTGCCGTTGCACCTATTTGCGTTATCGGGATTGTAGCCAATTGATCTTCGTAAATTAAAGATAAACTGCCGCTTGAGCCATTTGATAGTCTTTCTCTTATTTCTATTGGCGCATTTGGTACTACGTTGTATGGTGCATCTTGCTTTGTTATTACCGTTACTATGTATGGTGATAAAGTCACTTATATTCTCCTGCCTTTGATATTAAGCGGATTATTACCGCTAGTTATTGTAACACTGTTGCCGTTTGATACTATTGCGTAACCTGAAAGCCCTTCGTTAGATTGCCCTAAAGGTGATGTACTTCTATCTGAATCATCACCAAACTCACCGCCGCTAATTAATGCCACCACTCCTGGCGCGCCTCTTGAGCCATTATTACCATCAACACCTTCGTCAGAATAAACTCCGTCAATAATGCCTTTCAGTCCATGGCCTCCACCGACATAGCCTTGACCACCTGAACCGCCATTACCTGCTGATGGTGCGCGAGAATCTGGGTTTGTTGGCACTATTCTTTTAGTGTATGAAGTGCCGCCATTTACGCCGCCACCACCAGCCCAAATTGCACCAGAGCCAACGTTTAATATGCAAGGAACTGTTGCCTCGAAAGCGTCACCACCTACAAAGCCATCTGCGCCAATGGTAAATTCATCTTCTGGCGCAGTCGTTACCGTGGCAGTTAAGTTACCAGCATCAGCGCCTTTACCGCCAGCGCCTTCAATAGAACCCCTAATTATAAATGTAAAGCTTACCCCAGCAGCTTGCGCCCCAGTAGTAAAAGCTTTTACCGCCGTGGATGTGCCGCCAATTGAAACTCCTTGCTCAATGAGTACCACGTAAGCGCCAGCAACAGGGGAAAATTCAGTTGATAAATCGTAATTTTCTTTGTTCGTTGAAATAGTAAAGTCAATATTTACACCCTGTAACGGGTCTTGAAACAGTTTACTTGATATCTTGTATTTCATGTTGCCTAGGTCTTTCATACTTAAGACTTGGTAGCTAGTAGACAAATTTGAGCCGTCAACAGTAACCCGTCTAGAGCTTGATATGGTTGCAATAGAGCCTAACTCTAAAGCGCCGCCTTGAGTATTAAATACATCTTCAATATCTAGTATAAAGTCAAACTCTTGCGGTACCTGCTCAGATCTATCTAAAACCCTTTGTGATAATGACGAGCCTATCGTTATATCTGATGCCGCATTTGTTAACCACCGGTTATAAAATATATTCTTTTCTTCTACTTCGCCCTTATTTGTTGGCAGTTCGTTAGTTAAATTTATAGGTTGGTAAACAATAGAAAAATATTCTTCCCCTGTTGTTTTTGTTATGTCGTTTGGTGCCCATGCCGTGGTGTATCTTGTATATTGCTCTTTAGGTAATCTAGTAAAATTTATAGAATCCTTTAGGATATTATCATCTTCATTAATAAATATTGGTTGAATAGATGAATCTTGAACTTGCTTGATTTTAATTAGCTGATTTTCTTCGTCGTAATACATAACGAGATCACCATTTTTAATAAGCTCATCTATTAGTTTTTTAACCGACTCAGATTTATTTATATTTGCCGTTAATGTGATTGAAGATGTAGCCGCTATAACAGTAGAATAATCATCGAAAAACCTAGCCGGTATAGTCGTGTAATTAGTTAATAAATCCTCAATAATTTCTACAACATTTACATTTGTGTAAACTAAACAGTTTTGCACAGTAGCGTTTAATGAATGGTCTTTTTGCTCAGTACCGCCTACCGCGCGATTAACGATAGTCAAAACGAAATCAGATAAAACTGTGCACTCAATTACTTCTGAATCAGTACGAACAAATACAGTGCCGCTTGCGCCATAATCAAAAGCAGGAGCGCCGCCGTAAGTTATTGTTGTGCTTGCATCATCTATAATTGCCGTTAATGTCCCAAGTGACGCAACAGGAGCTTTAGCCTTTTTATCATCAGTTAGTATTAACGGGTCTAAACATGAGCAACTTAACAAGCCATTATTAACCTGTAATGAGTCAATAATATATTCACGAGTAATAAAATTATCAACATCAAAGTTTAGCGGGTCAAAGCCTGTTTGTACTGTAACTGGTCTACCTTCGAAGTTTGGATTTCTAGCTATCCACTTTGTAAATAGTGTGGCGTTGCTTGTTCTTCTGTCTGGGTATGGCACGTAAATATCATTATCAACAGAATCAATTAAATTAAAACTTATTTTTGCCCTACTACCCATTGATTGCCCAGGGTCAACTTTAGGCGGTGAGTGGCTCCATGATTTAAAGCCGTTGTAATAATGCACTGACCAATCAAGTTGAGTGCTAGGAAAAGTAAACTGGGTTGTTAATCCTGACAAATAAGAATCAGGAGCGGAGCAGGTTTGAGGGAATGAGTAACAAGTCCCATCAATCTCACCTGAATGCTTTAACTGCGCCACGCTTGGTGAATGGCTAGCATCAACAGTTCCGAAATGACCGCGAGAAACTACCGTTAATTGAATGGCAGAATCAACAGTTACTTTTATTATCTCACTATCCCACAATAGATAAGGATCGGCATTTGTAAATGAAGTAGATAGTCCACCAGATATTGCAATAGCACCAGTAACACCAGCACTTAACGAGCTAGAAACACTAACAGCGCCGTCAATAGTTGACTGAACCGTAGTGTGTCGGCATTTATCTAACTCTATGGTTATGATTGTTGCGGTATTCTGTCCCGCTTGTGTTTTTAGTAAATCAAAGGCCATTATATATATCCGTTAACTTCTAGGCTTAAATCTGCATGATTGCTCGTTACATAAGTCGGCTTAGTTAGTGTTTTGTAATTCTGCAAACCATAGACGGCTTGATCTTTAATTTCTGACCACTTAAAAAATACCGGTTTACTATCTAAAACATGATTAGCAAAATCATTGTACCATGTATCTAAATCATCAAACCTTACATATCTAAATGTAGCTTTTGCTTGGTTTCCTTTTTTCTCTCTACGACCGATTATGAAATTATTGCCTTGTGTAGTCGCTTGCTCTACGGTATCAAGAGAGGCGTATTTGGCAGGTTGAAAGCCTAAGCTTGGCGTTCTATCCATAACAACAGCCGCACCTGTGTAAATCGTTCCTATGTACAATTTAGATGTAAAGTTAAGTGTTAACCTTTGTCTTACTGTTGAAATAGAGCCAAAGTATTTAACGAATGGCTTATTGTTAGCTAAACTAGCAAATTCAGCTACCACAGCATAACCGGTGCCGCCATCCACTTCATAAGTGCCAGTTAATCCAGCATTTTGAGAGTTATGGATTGCAAAAGCAAAGTAATCAATAGTTTGCGTTGATGGCTGGGCAAAGGTGATAACAATAGTACCGCTAGTTATTGCAGGAGAATACTTTGTATTATCTCGATAATCCAAGCAATTGCTAAAAGGGTTTAGGGTATCAGCATTTTCACCACTCACCGTTGATATTGGCAATATTGAATCAAAGCCGATAATGCTTCTATCTGTTGAGGCGGTTGTAGTTGCCGCCGTTGTGTCTACTACTATGACAGCCATTATATTGCCCCCGTTCTTGTTAGCTCTGCTTGATTAGATGTTATTTGTAATGTTATGTCGTCGTCAGTACCTAAAGCACTAGAGATTAATTGCTTAACTGCCGAGCCTGTCAATACTGCGTCATCATCTAAACGAATATCGACAATTCTATTTTGTTGTGGTGCCTCATTTGATGGTGAAGATGCAGTGCCAGAAGAACTGCCACTGCCACCGCTAATTGATGGCGCACTCCCACCACCAGCGCTAGGGTTTGAGCTTTTAATTGTAGATATTAATGATGCACCTTGTAAGGCAACTTGTGCAGCAAAGCCCAAGTTTACAGGGTAAGGATTATTTAAAGCCTTTGCCACACCTGCCGCTATATTTACTAATGACTCAGCTATTGCAAACTTCTTTTGAGTCTTAAACGATTGATCGCCAAACTTCTGCAAAACCTTTAAGCCTGTAGTCGCTATGGATTGAGCGTTATTAATATCATTCTGTCGTGTTAATTGTTTTAGTTCAGCTTCTCTTTTGCTTATCTCAACTCTATCATCAGCTCCAGCTTGCTCTATTTCTCTTAGGTTTTCTGAATACTGTAATGCAAGTGATAAACTCAGCGTGTATCTTTCTTCTTTATCAATAACCTCTTGGTCTAATATCACCTTGTCAGCAGTAAACTTTTCAAATAACAATTGGCTTTCTGTTTTAAAGCTATCCCTTATTGCTTGCAGCTTTGCGCTGTCATCTTTAATGCCAGCAGTAGGAGCAACGGCATCGTTGATATTACCCCTGTCAGCTCCTCCACTTAAATCAGGCGCACCAATTATCAACCCTTGTTTTTCGCTCAGTAAATCAAGTTGGCTATTTAGGTCTGCAACCTCACCTTTATATCTTCTTATTGACTCACTTTTGATCGGCGAATCAGAAAACCCTTGAAACTGTGTTAACGCTTCACTAGCTCTGATTAATTTAGCCCTAACCTCTGTCATCTCTTGGTTAATATCACCAAGTAATTTGGCTTTTGTTGCTCTAGTTAGTCCTGATATTGATGCTGAGAATTCGTCAACCTCTACCGATGATAGTGATGATTTATCACCAACATCTTCAATAGAGTCGCTTAATGTCACTAATGCAACTGCGGCAATTAATGCAACGCCTAATGGACCACCTAAGAAAGCCATAGAAGCAGATAAGGCGCGAGAGGCTACAGTTAGCGCATTAGTTGTTACTGTTGCCCTAGCTTGTGCCACACTAACTACGCCGTAAATATTAGCCGTTCTTGTTGCTACTGTGCCATTTATTAATTGCGCTTGAGTATTAGCTATAACTCCTGATGTGTAAGTAATCATCGACGGAATTAATCTTGCGGCAAATACGCTCGCTAAAACTACAGCAGACTTTGCGATCAGCTCTATATTCTCACTAGCAGAAACCAAAGCACCACCAGCGCCAGCAACAATATTTTTAACTGATGTTGAGTTACCAATAAAGTCAGTCATATTGTTATTTGCTTCTTGTATAGATTGAGCAAATGTTTTTGTAGCCTTTGACATTTTATCATCTATTACATCAGCAGCACCGCCAAGTGCCTCAACTAATATCTTTGCAGTTATTCCACCAGTAGCGGCAAATGTTCGCAACTCACCTTGAGTCTTTCCTAATGAGCGCTGTAATGCTCTCATTATCTCAGGCGCACCTTCTGCTATTGAATTAAATTCATCACCACGCAAAGCGCCAGCACTGAACGCTTGGCCTAACTGTCTAATAGCGCCAGCAGACTCAGCAGCAGATTTACCACTAACGGCAAATGATTTGCCAATAGTTTCAGTAAGCCTTAGCAATTCATCAGTAGAAAGATTTAAGTTTTCAGTGGAAAGGTTTAACTGAGTGTATAGCTCTGCGGTTGCTTGAAACTCAACACGGGAGCGATTGGCAACACCTAATAAATCAGCAGTTCTTTTTGTTAACTCTTCAGTAGTTTTTGTGGTTTGTCTAATCTGGTTTTGGATGCTAGAGAAAGCATCAGCATACTTAATTAATTGCTGAACAGATAAGGCCGTACCGATAGCAGTGGCAATCTTTGATAATGCACCAAATGAACCGGTAGTTTTATCTGTGCTTTTCCCTAGACCAACCATGCCTTTATTAAGTCTATCAACTTTTTTTTCAGCAGAGCTTTGGCGAATTTTTATGTCGATATACTTAGTGGTTGTCATTATTTACCCTTGTTGTTTCTTCTGCGAATCTCATCATGCTTCTGTTTGATGTATTCACTATCGATAGCATGTATTGCTATTATAAATAAATCTTGAGCTAATGAACACGAGCCATTTTTAGACTGGTAATAATCAATGTCTTTATCGACTATCGAAAGTGGTGCGCCTTGCTCTGTTCTTCGCTCTTGGCTTAGTCTGTAAAAAGCATTTAAAAGCATTTGTTGTTCATTGGTTAAATTAGGCTTTAGTTTATAAAATAAATCTAATTGCCCTTGTGCTTTATATAATAAATAAACGCTTTGTTCTTCGTCACCGTATCCGACCTCATTACGATAACTTAATTCTTTTTTATTGCGGCAATATCTTCTTCTATTTCATCGTGCAAGTAGTTACTGTAATCACAAGCGTGCTGAAGAAGTAAGGCATTCAAGCTTAAGTAGTAAGCAGGGTTTAAAAATATTTGTCGTGCTGTTTGCTTTGAGTATTTTAATTCTTTTTCATCATCAAAAACACCATCCCAGCCAGTCACCCCATGTTCAGATAACCAAATAGCAATAATTTTATTATGGTCCATATCTTTTGGCGCAAAACCATACTCTCGCTTTTTAATCGTTTCTATTTCAATATTACTTTCTGGAGTGTTAAAGCGCTTAACATCAAAAGAACCATCTTCAATGTGTAATGGTGATCCTTTCTCACGCTTTTCTAAATCTTCTTCGTAGTTTGATATGTTCATTGTTTCACCTAGTCAATAGTGTGTCAGTTAATGCCGCGCCAACGTGTGACAAATACGCTTTCGGTAATGAACCTAGGCGCGACAAATTACTTAAAAGTTTCTAAAGATTTGTACAGTTGTGCCGGTCACGCTGTCTTCTTCAGCAGAGTAAGCCATCTCGTTAGATGAGACTACATTAGAGCCATCAGGCATAGAATGTTCAGTTAACTTAGCTCGCATTATTTCAACAACCATCCAGCGACCATCTGACCATGTAAAAGCAGGAGCCAAAGCAATAGCTGTGCTGTTTTCAAACTTACTGCGCCAGTTAAAAGTATCTGAGATAACAGCGCGAGTAACTAAAGCACCGCTAACGTCAATATCACCGTAGGCATAGCGCTCACCTTGACAAGCCGCTGAGCGATCACCCTGGTAGTTATTATTGAACTCTAAACCCATGGACTTTACCCCACAATTAGAGTCAACACCGTCAACATAGATTCGTGATATGTTATCGATTGCGCTTACTGGGTCTGACGTATCGATAGCGTTATCTGTTTGACCAGATATCAAAGCAGCACCAGCGAGTAATTGCTCGATAGCCAATGCAAAGCTACCTGTAACAATACCAGTTTCACCCACTTCAAAAGAGCCTGTATTAATTACAGCATCATAGAATGTACGGTAATCAATATCTCCAGCAGCGCTTTTATCTACTGTTCGTGTTTGGGTTGTGAAGTAAGTTTGTGCCGAGCCTGAACTAGTTTTGATTGACTCAATAGTAACTGTCGCGCCTTCTGCTTCGATTGATGCAGGAGCGTTAACGGTTTCGATGTTATTTGAATCAGTAAATACACTAATTTTATATAGGATATTTAATAAAGGATCTGCAAAGCCTTCAGCTTTAAACCAATCACCAACGGCATAACCTGCAAAGTCAGCGTTTGAACTAACAAAGCCTGAAGCATTAGAGCCAATAGTAATAACTGATGCAACAGTATTATCTGTTGCTGTACCGTGAATCATTGCATCAAAATAACCAGCCGTAGATTGATTTAACTCGAATGCTGGCTCACCGGTAAAGGTTGAAGCATCCTGAACCTGAATACGACCTTGACGGTTTGTTTTAACTTCGCCAGATTGCACGTAAGTAATTTCTTTCTTTGTTTTTCCTTCAGTTCGTCTGAATTGATCAAAGGCTGGATTTGCATCAATCTCACCTTTAAGTGTTTGCGGTGACATATAAACGCTTATATCGTTACCTGATAAGCTTCTGTCATTTACTGTTGTAGCCATTATCAGGCTCCTTATTTAAGTTATGCGCTTATGCGCCTTCATAGTACAAGTTTATTGTTACTTGGCAATGATACCACGAACCGTCATCACCTAGAATAGATGGTGTAGCCTCGAAGCACTTAGCGTTTGATATTTCTTTGTTTTCGTATAAATCTGCTATAACCTTTAACTCTTGCAACTGAGCTTGATCGCCTTTACCTTTTGGATAAAACGAATCAATAACAAATAAAGCGTTAGTTCTCTTATATGAACCACCAGCTTCAACGTTGTTTTTAGTGCCGTCGATAAAAGTCACTCTAAGCCATTTTGAGCTTGATGGAGTTGTAAACTTACCATTAGGTAGTTTAACTAACTTTTGAGTGTAGCCAGTAGGTAGGTTTGTAAGTAAATGCTTTATTAAGTCATCACTGGTTAATGCAATATCATCTATCATCGTCTATTACTCGCGTTTACTACTCTATCAATTTCGGATTCGATAAACTTCTTCGGGGCTTGTAATGAATAGCCGTCATTGAGTCGCTCGATGTAAGGTAAATTATTACTAAGGACTATCTCAGGATAATCTAAAAACTTTGATGATGTGATATCACTTACCCCATCAATTATTGCCTGTGCCGCTTTTCTTTCTTGATCAATACTTCTATTTGATTTGTTTATACCTACAAACCAATTACCACGGGCGCGGCCAGTATCAACAGGCGTTACCCGGGTTAATCCATTTAAAAGATTAATACCTAGCGCTCTAGCCTCTCTGTTTATTTCATCAGTCATTTCATCAACGATAGATAGCGACTTAGCGAAAGACATTATTCAGCGCTTATTTTGTAAGTAAAGCACCACTTAGGAGCGTAACCAAAAAGCAAAACAGAAAGGCATAGTACTGGCTTAGCCCATCGCTTTAGTTTTAACTTGCATACTATTTTAGATTTAGCCATTACTTATCCCTTACTTGTAAAGTGTAAACTGCTCTTGCTGGGTCTTCGCTAACATTAACTATTGATACATCCTTGCCGTTAAATGTCATTACAACATTATCAGCGCGAACATCAGTGGTTAAGCCTTGTTGATAAACTAATACTTTGTAATCACCAACCTGTATAGACTCACCGCCGAACTCTGATTTTTTATACTCCAACCTAATTCCTTTAGTGATATCACTAGTTAATACAGTTGGATTTCCTTGGTCGTTATAATTATATTCAACTTGAGATAATGTCACTGGGTCGCGAAAATCAGCAAAAGTATCATTGATAAGCTTATTTGCTAATGCTTGAAAGCCCGTTCTAGTAGCCATTACACGCGCACCATTATATTATCACTGCCGTTATTCATCATTAACGGTTTAAGGTATGTATCAGCGCTGTCTGTTCGTATTTGCGCCCATGAGCCACCACTAAAGTACTCTACCTCTAATGTATCAAGCTTTTCACGTTGAATATTTTGATTTTGTCCGTCAACAAATAAGCCTGAACTAAAAGCTAATATAGCTAACTCAAGTTGCGCTTGTTTTGCATTTACTGGAATAACCGTTCGCTTTACATCAAAGCCGTTTACACAAAGTCCGCGCCTTGGGTATGGTAGTGTTTGAGTCTCTATAACTCTACAGCCTTTTAACATGTTTTCTTTACTTGTTATGTAATCCATAGCAAGAATTAATAAGGACTCTCTATCTGGCTGTGTGGCGGGCACTGATTTATTTCTAATGCTGGCCCATGCTTTTAATTCACTATCATTAGCCAAAGAATTAGCATTAGCAACAATTGAGCCATCTTCGATAATCAGCTGAGTGCCAATCGATACAACTATTTGCGTTGAATTACCAAGCTCACGAGATGTTATATCTTCGCCTAAAGTAGTACCTCCATCAAAGTATTTAATAGTGGCAAATATTTTACCTACTTCAGTAGTAGCGTTTAAATCTAGCGCAAGTGTGGTTGCTGACTCAACAAAAACAATAGTCGGATTAAGTAGCTTTGTGTAAGTCTCTGCGCCAAAAGTTATTTTTAAATCGGTAGAGGCGGTTAAATCAACGCCAGCAAATACAAATCTAACTTTATTATCTGCACCAGGTATAACTAAATTTTGTGACATTATGAAAGCCTTGTTTATTCAATAAGCCGATTATACCACGGTTAAAGAAAATTAAAAATAAACTAGAATAGCCCCTAACTTACGAAAGGGGCTTTAATTTAAACCTCAGTTATTTGATAAAACCAACCGTTGACAGTAATATTTGAAGCAGCAAGGGATGCGAACCTAACTCTTGCGCCGCCTGTTCTTGTGGTTTCGTCACCCATATAAATCCTAAATAGCGCTGTTAATTGCTCACCAGATGACGCGGTCTTATAGTAAGTGTGATCGATATTCAATTCATAAGCAGAACCACTGTCCTCAGCTAGACTCATCAATAGATTAATCTCTTGAGCAGCAGCGTTTGTGATAGTTATATCTATCCTTAACTCAATAGTATCGCCAATTTTTAAACTGGTAAAATCAAACTTATTAGTCCCAGGCTTCCAGAGTGTGTCTTTGGAATTAGGATTGTATGATGTTGTACCAGAGCCAGCAGCATCGTTTGTTAAGTATGTGTCGGTTGCTGTACCTGTATGTACTATCGGGGATGTAGTAGTGCCAACATCATTAGCATCAAACCAATATGTTTTAGTAAAGCCAGAGCCAGCGCCACCGCCCTGAGCCGCTAATATTTGTTCCAGTAATAAATTTACACTTGGCATTTTAACCTCCTATGGCTGTTAACCAGCTTTGTAATAATGAGTTTCTATCGTTGCTTATGATGACTCCACCGTTAGCTAGAACTATGCTAACAAGTAAATGATTTAGTATTTCTTCTTCTTCAGTTCTTGATCTATTGGTAGGCATGAATAACCCTCAATTAATTAAAATGTGAGGGAATCATAAAACGAGGGAGGTTTTAGAGGGATTGGTGCGACTAGCTAGTCTAGGGTCCCTCAACCCTTAATCTATTATAGCTTATTTTTACTTATAAAAAAGCCCCGTACAAACGAGGCTATATTTATTTGATTGAGCTTTCTTCAGCTAATCGTTTGGGGTCTACTTTTACAGGTGTTACCTTTGCGCTGCGAGCTAATTTATTGCAATCATTTAAACTTGCTTGCTTAGCTAGTTCAGCGGGTTTCAATGTTAATTTTAACTCTTTAACTTTATCTTCAAGCTTTTTGATTTCAGACCAGATTTTGTTATTAAACTCTATTGATGTTAATTCAATTTCATCTTCAATTTCATCTTCAATGATTTCTTCAGGCTCTTTTTTTGACTTAGTCATAATTATTCCTTAAATAAAAGGGTTTTTACACCCCTTTAATATTAACCGTTAGTTTGTAAGAAGCAAAGTGGCACGTTCTTTCTTTCCCATACTCGTGACCAGTTAGCCGCTGTAGCAAGCTCAGCTAATGTAGCAGACTGACCAGCAACAGAAGCAGAACCAAATTCAAAACCTAGCGGATGAATGATATCAGCACGACGAGAATACAAAGTTTCTTGACCACCACCGTTACCCTTTTGAGGGTCACGGTACAATTCACTAGGGACTTTAGTGCGACCCATACCAGAAACCACAGCACCGTTACCAAAGATAACAGTAGTGTATGTAACACGGTTAGTACCAGCTACAGCGCTTAACGAATCATCAACAATTACACGTAAATTACCGTACATTGAAAACAATGTGTTGTTATCAGCATCACGAATAAATGTAATTAACTGTTGCTTACGTAAACGGCTATAAACAACTGAGTGCATAGCGATAGCACTAAAACCAGCCTGATGATCACCAGCAGTTTGTTGAGCGTCCAAGATAGCATCGTTAGAAACTAGTTCAGCAGCAGTAATTGCGCCAGCCGCATCAGTGGCAATATTAACAACCATATCACTAGAATCATTCGCAACGTTATCGTTTAAGATACCCATTGTTGATTGAATCAAGCGGCGTTCGTTAGTTGTTGCCCAGTAAGCACCAACGCGATTGGTAATTGCTAGTACTGGGTCTGCTAACGCTAAATCAACAGCAATATCCATTGTAGACCAAGATTGATTTTGGCTAGCAAGGCGATATTTCATTACAGCATTAGTAATCTTTTTAGCTGTGGAAGAGTCACCAGTTACATCGTTTGAGTAATTTGGCTCCTCAGTACCTAATGGTTTAAAAAATGGTAGCTCGCCAATATTGCCACCGACACTAGCCATTGCTGTAATACGTGGATCTTCCACCATTACACCAGATGCCATAAATGCGTTTAATTCAATTTGTGCTTCTTGATCTGCCGCTGAAAATACAAGCGGGTTATAGATGTCAGCAATTCTTACTTCAGCCATGATAATTCCTTAATTTAATTTATTTAGCGTTGTTGGCTGCGATAGATTTTTCAGTTAAAGTCAATTCTTTACCTTGACCTTGACCACTACCCCCTAGACCGTCACCGCCGGAGTTGTTTGGCGCTAAACAATACGCTTTACCTGTATCACTTGCTGCCCATTCGTTTACTGCATCGCTTAGCGATTTATCACCGATCATGGCTTTGCCATCGGTAATGATTGCGCCAGAACGAAGCAATGCTTCAGCCCCAACTTTTAACGCTGGATTAATCTTCACTCCGTCGAGTGCTTTATTTAACCCATCTTCAATTAATAATTTTGTTATAAGTTCTTTGTCTGACTTGCCCGTGACGCTCAATAATTCCATAGCTTTTTCATGCTTTTCATTTTGCAATCTGGTAGCTTCAGTCCAATCTTCTGCATCTTTAGCCGATTGAATCTCAGAGTTAGCTTTAAAGTCCTCAAGCGCCTGGAGCTTTGCAATTTCTGCTGCGCTCAAGCCTTCTTTATCAGTAACCTTACCAAGCAATTCTGTATTCTTATCAGTCAAGCCTTTTGCTAGTGCATTAATCTGCTCTAAAGCATCTGGCGAGGTTAAGTCTATTTTATCTAATCCGTTTAACATGTTAAACCCTTTGGGTGTATTGGGAGCTTAGCTCCGTAATAAAACTATTACAGTTTACCACTATTTTATATTAATTCAAAATAACTGTTGCAACAATGCCAATGATGACCTATATTAATGCCAATGATGACAAATACAGGGGTTTATAATGAAAATAACGGACATGATAAACGAATGGTATAAGGGTTGTTCTTGTTGTGATGGTAATCCAATCAATTGTAACGAATGCACTCAAGCATTAATAACCGCTATAGACTCAAAGGCTTTCATAAATGAAACGATGGAGCATTGCGCTAAAATAGCGAAAGATAATACAGGGTTTGCTGGTATTGCTGTTGCTGCTTCATATTCAGCGCAAGCAATAGCACAAAGAAGATTATTTATAGAGGCTAGAAATGAACATACTAACAAAGAAGATTAAAAATAAAGGTTACTCGCTTGATGAGTTTTGTGATGCTAATTTAATATCGCTTAGGACTTATCGTAGATGGGAAAAAGAAGATAATAAAAATCACAATTTACTTGTGGGCATGGTTGGTGCGCTAAGTGTTAGTAAAGAAGCATTAATTGAATGTAGTAATAAGTTTGGAGAATAAACAATGAAAACAATTAAAGATGCGTATAAAGAGCTGAATGGTGTGCTACCTGGGAATTACACCAAGCAAGAGTTTTTATTTATTGATACGAGCGATGACAGGTACTTGGTTCTTCATGGTCGTCATCATGAAGAGCAATATCAATACATCTGCACCGTAGAGGAATTCAACAATTGCAAGCCTGAAAAGCCTGTGCGCGATGTTGTTATGGAGCATAAAGTAATAGATTCACATAAGGAGTTAGATATGGATATTGATTGGAGCACAACCAAATACAATTTTTCACTGGTACATAACTTAAAAAATATAGTTAAATTCTTAGAGTTTAAGCCTCGATTGACTGGTGACAACGAATGCTATAAAACAAGCGTGTCATCAACCCTTTTTCGTGTTGGTCCGTGGTCGATTGAAGAAAGACCACAACCAATACTGCCGACTCTCACATATACACAAGCTATGTATGATAACGGTGTATTGCCTAGTGTGGGCCATTCGTTTAGGGTTGGCAATGAAGTTGAAAGTGACTCTCGGATAATTAATTTTAAAGGTTTAGAGGTTGAGGTTATCGGGCTAAGTAAATTAGACGACGATACCGTAATTACCTTTAGTCACCCTACTATGGGGATCGGATGTGGAGTTTACTTTGAGTCATGGGTAAAGCCACTAACACCACCTATCACGCTAATAGATGGCGAGTGCTATCAGTTTGATTACCACAAAGGGACGTTTCAAGGTTACTTTAAGTTATCCACTGGTCGGCTTTATCATTCTACAGGCTATTATCATGAAAGCGTTTGCACCAACATTCAACCGTTAATTTTAGAGGTTAAGTAGATGACTAGAAATCAGTATATAAGAGATAATGGATACATGGCATGGCTAGGTAAAAAGTCATTGAAAAATGAAATAGAATGCTTACTTGTTGGCTTTGGCATTAGCCTTACCGCAAAACAGATTAATGCTATATCTGAGATAGCAGAGCATCACATTAAAGAGGCTAAATAGATGATTAATTACTTTAAAAAATTACTTGCTACGCTATCTAGTATAGATGAGCAAATAAAGATAAATAACAAGCACCTTAAAGCATTATCCAACTGTGTAGAGGTAAATCACCATAGTCACGGTGACAAACATAGTATATCAACTAAGCATTGGAATGATTAACATGACACCAGAACAAGAGAAACAAGTACTATTAAGTGTATTAGCTGAAAGAGTATCATCAGCAAGACGAATGAGCCTAGGGTTAACGCCTAACGTTTACATACTCGTATCGAACAATGAGTTCATACAAATGGTTGGTCATGATTTATTAAGAGGTAGTTTTAAAGTGCCTCGTTATTCAGGATTTAGAGTAAAGGTGAAAGAACTATGAATTATCAACTAATTTTAACAGTATGGTTATTATTGCACCTAGTAGCGTCAACAGTAAAATCAATTCAATTTAAGAGATTGCAAGGCAAAGATGAGAATGACGTTATCGCAGCTGTTATCGGCGGGTTATTTAGGGTTATTGCTTGGTTCTTTTGCTTATGGGCTGGAGGCTTTTACCTGTGAATATTTTATTAATGATCTGCGGTTTTTACATTATTATTTTATGTGGCGAAATACACGAAACAAGAGTTAAGTTTAAATATAAGTTAACTCTTGTTTATACTGTCCATCAACTGATTATATGCTTACTTGGGTATGCAGTTATGGCTTATGGTGGCTATCTATTATTTCAACAGGTCAATCAATAGAATCAATAGAATCAAAAGCAAGCTGAAGTGATTGCTTTTTGCGTAATTCATCTAAAGGTATAGGTCTAAATAGCTCGTCAATGGTTAGCTTCTGAAACTGTTTCGAGCTTAACCCCCCATTTATTAACAATTCGCCACGTTCTTTCCCTAGTGCGTCTTGTACGAATGCTAAGCCTTTTGGACCTTGTGCGCCTTGTGCTTTTAGCCATGAGAAATAAGTCTCCGTTGCGCTAACTTGTCCACCACCATTAACGCCCTTACTAGCTCTTGTTGCTGCACTGTCATCAATAGCATACCTTTCATCAAGTATAGCAATAATACTTGTCCTGCAATTAGGGTGGAACGCTGGCATAGGTCGAGCGGTTGTTTTCTCTTTACTACCATCAGCCCAGATTATTAAGCCTTTGTTAAATACTCTTCCGCCGTCATGGTGCCTACAGATAGATGAGGTCTTACCATCAAGTGTCGCAATGATTTGATAGCCAATAACAATATCATTGTTTTCGTCTAGTGTTTCCCTACGTGCAATATTAGACACTTGATTAGTGGCAGTCCTAACCATAGTCTTTATTGATTTACGGTTTTGGTTGTCTAGATAGCCATTTTTACCGGTTATATCCTGTGTGATTTGTTGCGTGGTTCTGCCGGTTAAAAATCCAGTACGAATAATATTACTAACCGCATCAACCTGCGAGCTTTCCCAGCCTTTGATAAATGGATCTAATAACTTTACGCCATTGCTATCAGGAAATATTAAAGGAGTTGAATTAACCGCCGCCCATACTTGAACTGGAGCAGGAGCAACAAGCGCAACTGATGGAGATTTAACAACAGACTTTAAACTGTCTAATTCCCACTCTGATTCGTTAACCGCGAAAGGCTGCAGCTCTTTAAATAAAACATCATCGTTATATTCACCATAGATAGCTAATGAAGCACTACGCCATTGCGATACTAATTGATTAATGCGCCTGATATTTAACGTTGTTTCAGGTGCGTCTATCATTATCAACTTAAGCTCGCGAATAAGCCTATCGATGTACGGGTCGAATAAATTAGCCAAGCGACCAGCAAAGCGCTGAGTGTAAACGCTGTGCCTGGTTGTTTGCTCTGTTAGCTTTTCTGCTGGCATTATTCCATACCTGTCCCAGCTAAGGCTGTCTCAGCTATATACTGCTCGATAGTTTTAGCAGAATTAACTAGTTCACCTCTTTGCAAGAAAGTAAAAAAGTCTTCTGTTGGCATGCTGCCAGATTGATATATAGCAAATACAGTAGCTAATAATTGAGGATTAATTCCTGTCGGGTTGTAATCAGTATTAAGCGAATAAATAACGCCACCATTGCCGCCCATCCATTTAGATGCAAAATCACTGGCTTTAGTTATAGCCTCGCTCACTGTCGTTGCAATATCTGATGTTGTTGAATTCTGTGCCACTTTATCAAGGCTTTTTGCTTCTGCTGACTCTGCGCCTGATGCTCTTGGTCGTAACTGCTCAGCGCCTTGAGATGCCATTGTTTCACTAATGTCTTGTAGTGCCAATCTATGCCCATCACTGTTACCATCTGGCTGTAATACTCCAAATTTAGCTTCAGGATTTCTATTAGTCCATTTAACACCGTTGCCCATTACGATATTAGCGCCAGCTTCCGCACCTGTTTCTGTGTAGATAACAAACGAGCTATGATGAAGCTTGCCACCGTAATCAGCGTATAGCTTATATTGCTGAAAGTTAGCATCAACTAATCCAACGATAGGTGCGCTACCAGTACAAGGAGCTTTAACCCAAAAGAAAGGAATTGTATCTGAGTTATTGCCGTTAACAATTACAGGTTTTGATGGTGCGATTAACTCACAATCCTCATTATAAACAGCTTGATGATATACGCCTTTAATTATCTGTAGCACTCTATATTGTGCTTCTACTTCAACCTTGAATCCGTCTTGCTTAGTTACAGCCTCTTTTAAGATCAACAATGATAGCTTTTCTACGTTATTAACGACTTCATAATTCCAGTTAATTATCGACTCGAATTTATAGTGCAATAACTTAGGGCGTAAATTATTTGTCTCAACGTCCTTTTCGCTTGCGCCTTCTGGAGTTGATGGTCTAGCAGTTAAATAACCAGACCAATCTGAAGCATGAGCTTCTTCGCAACCAGCTTTTGAAAGTTCACGCAACGGTGTTCCTTTGCCGTCTGCATTCTCTATAAGATATTCGATTTCAGTCGGGAATTCTGCCTTAGCTGGTTTAGAGTAAATCAAACCTAATAATCCTTGCACAGTTCTACCGGTAACATCTTCAAAGTAAGCATTGTCTAAATACTTATTATATGAAGCCTGACCTTCTGCCGTCAAACTATGAGAATAACTGACAGTACTGCCACCTGCATTATCGTAAACAGTATTGCAGCACATAGAGGCTAATGGAGCTAAAAACTTGACGCCGCCTTTCTTGACAGCGCGACCACCAGAAATAGCAGCTCGGTTTCTTTCGACTCCAGCAAGTGCGTTTGCGTATTCTAATCTTGGTTCTTTTACGTCAGTAGACATAGTTGTTAAGCCTTAATTTTAGTTAGACACGGCTTAACCGCGTTTTGTTTATTATACAATAATAGCGGTAAACTTACACCACCATGCGTTGAGATGTCGTTGTGCTGCTATTTCCGATACCAAATTCACTATGTATATAATAACCTAGTGCATCATTAGGATGATCATTATCATGCGTTTTATCTGGCTCGCCTTGCTTATTATAAACCTGTTGCTCTAATGAATCACACGTTTCAGGACACTTTACCTCATTGATAAAATAGCGCCTTAACTCGTTAGCATTACAAAGCATGGCTTGAACACTTGCTACCCTATCTTTTACAAACGGATTTCTAGTGTAGCTATTAACATTAAAAGACTCACGCAATAGACTTATATCAGTCTCACTTGCATTGACAGACTTTCTGTTTTTACCACTAGCATCAGGGTATATTGTTATTCTGTGTTTAGGGTATCTATTATTTATTGCTTCAATCATTGCTGGCGTATCAAGCAAACCTAAAAACTCATCAACCGCAGAAGTTATCTTTACTCTTGCGTTAAAATCTTCAACATGAACAATAGCTGACATTTTACCAACGTTGAAATCCATTCCTATATGTAGATGTTCACCATCTTTAACAGTTCGGGTAGTATTATTTAGCTTTCTATCAAAGCAGGTATAAACAGCACCGCTTGTTAAGTTGACAAACTCACCATTCAAATAAGCTTCTATTAGTTGTGGTGGGTATGAGTCCCTTAATGCTTGCACATAATCAACCGGTAAAAATGGATTACTCATCGTTGCCGCTTGAATCATTTCATAACCTGGAGCACGATTCTTTGACCACTTATCATAAACAAACTTAAAGCCTTCAGGAGTAGTAAACACACTAACCGTATTCAATGGTTTATCTGACTGCCTAATGTAAGTGTCAGGAACTTGACGATTACGAGCTATTATTTTATTAAAGGCTTCTTGTGCGTGATCTTGTTTTAGCGTATCTAGTTCATCAATCTTAGCCCTGAAGGACTCATAACCAACTATACGAGCAGGATTATCAAGTGTTCTTAATACGAAATCACCAACTTGACCGGATGAAGTATAAATAATGTTTTCAGACTTGTTGTATTTGTAGCGAATACCCCAGTCTATTAGTTTTTCTTCCATTCTTGGCGCAAGTATTAATCTAACTAAATCATAAGTTGGCTCATACATAGCCACTAATGAGTTAGACCCACCTTCTAAGCTATCTAGTAAAGCACTAGTACACATTACCTCACTCTTACCAGTACCAAAGCCAGCAACAAAAGCAGGAAATTTACAATCCAACGCTAAAAAGTCTGACTGTGGCTGTGTTACCTTTAAGTTAACTTGCACTAATTACTTCTATTTGTACTTTTTGAATATTATTGTTAGTTAATATCTCAGTTGGTGCATTATGTCCCATCATCATATTGTGTTCTTTTATTGCTGCTATTACTGCTGTAGCGTTTACAACACCTTTATCAGCGTCTTTAACTTTACATGCTGTCATTACATCTTCAAGTATTTTAAGCTTCTTATCCTTGCTGTAGGTGAACTCTGAATTGGTTTTTGCTTGATGTTCTTTGACTGCTGTCAAGACCTTGACACTTTTTAACAATCGACTTGCTTGTTGGTCTGCTGTCTTCTCGCTGTAACCTGCATCAATAGCCGCTTGCTTGCCATTTGTGCAACCTGTCAAGATATAAGATTTTATGAATTTATCAATGCTTGGCTTTGTTAATGGCTTTGCCATATCATGCCCCTTTAGAGCGTTTATTCACTGCTTTATTCATTACCCCCGTCATTAAGGTTACTGAAATGTATTATTATTCAGTTGTAATGATTATTTATTAAGATAATGCGGCTTTTACACCGCGATTGTTTATGCTGTTACTGTTGCGTTTACTGTGCCGTTAGCGTTAAACGTTACTGTTAAATCATTATTCACTAAGTCGATAGCATCACCATCTGCCGCGCCTAATTGGATTGCATGATAACAATCGTTAGTAGCAGTTGAGTTAATGATTAACAATGTCTTAGCTGTAGTCGGGCTTGATGCTAACTTAGTTAAACTGATATCAGTAAAATCTAGCTTACTTACACCTGCCGCAATAGTCCATGCGCTACCAGGTAAAGCATTTCCTCCTGCTGTATAGTTACCGCCTGCCGCTACTTCTGTAAAACTTGCTAAAGTAGGATCAACAGTGGCAACGTCAACAGTGGAGTAAGCATCTGTGATAAATGCGTACTTAAAAACATCAGTTGTATTATTATAAAGCTTTTTACCAGCCTTAAACGGGTAGTATTGAAACGTCTTTAATGAACCTTGTGCCATGGTCTTAACCTCTTTGTATTTTGTCTATTATATCACGATTTGAAATTAACCGTAATTTCGCTTGGTTTGAATCCCGCTGAGTATATATCATTTGCAAAACCTGCTGTCACTGTGCCGATAAACTGACCTGAGCCAACTTGTATATTAACATTATAACTATCGTAAGATATTGTGCCTAATGTCGATAATACTAAAACCTGCCCTTGTAATAGTATTGCAGTGTCGCTTGATGTGTAATCTATTGTTCCCAGTGTTGCATTTACATTTACACCACCAGCTAAGCTTATACTTACATCATTTGAATTATAGTTAATTGCACCTAGTGTAGCGACTATGTCAACATTACCAAATAGACTTATACCGGCATTGTTAGAGGTGTAATTTATAGTGCCTAGCGTAGCAGTTACATTGACAGCTCCAGACACTTGAACAGTGGAGTCGTTGGATGCGTAGTTAATTGCCCCAAGCGTAGCAATAAGATCTACTGAGCCAGTAAAGCTAATGATAGTATCACTTGAACTGTAACTGATTGCCCCTAATGTAGCGGTCACATCTACAGAGCCAGCCAAGCTTACTACTGAATCATTTGAAGTGTATTCGATTGTTCCGAGTGTTGCTGTTAATGATATACCGCCGCCAGCTTCAAGGAATGCGCCTATAAACGGACTGCCAGCAGTGGCTAAAAATGATGTAGATTTTGTCTGTAAGTTGCCCATTGCAAAATTAACTAACTCAGCACTTGTGTAGCCTGTGTAAGTACCTGTTAAATCTTCTGTTGCTACATTGTTAAGAGTAAAGCCACCTGTGCTATCAACATCCTCGCCAGCGTTATTAAATACGAATACATCAGTAATAACCATCGGCGTACTACTACTTCCCTCTATTCCTTTATCTGTAGCACCATAAACCAAACCGTTAGTTAGGTTAGTGCCTTGGTTAAACCCTGCCATGACAGCATCAGCACCACCGCGAGCGACAAAGTTTCTTATGTGACCGTTAGTAAATCCGCCGTTAATATCAATCGCATTTATGCCGACAGTCGTATTATCTAATACAACTCTATCCATGATTATAAAATCAGCGTTATAATTTAAAGCGGATACAAATTGGTTGTTTGTAAATATCCGTAAATCTTCTACGTTTATCCCAGTACCAGCAGCTATTGTTAATTGTTCGGCGCTTGATAATGATGAATCGTTTGTGCCGTCCCATGTAACATCACCGCGTATAATTGCGCCGCGTATAAATGCGCCGTTGATATTAGCGCCAGAACCTAAATAACCTGAGCATTCCGCGATTGAAGTAAATCCAGCCCCAGGGTCTACGCCTTCTTCGCCAGCCTCCCATAAAGTTAAGGTTGCGTAATCTGGAGCGCCGTGACCATTACCAACCGTCTTTATTATATCAGCCATTTCTTTCCCTAACATAAGAAGCAATCGTTTCTATGCTTACACTAATACGCCCGTTTACTCTTAATTCTTCAAAGTATTCATCACCAGCGTAGACAGGATTTAGGTAGAATTGTCGATTGTGCGTGGGATGGGGTATAAATTCAGGGGATCTTTTATCAGCAGCAAACCAGCTGGGGTTTTTAATCATCCAATCAGTAGTTAGCTTTACTATTAATTCATTGTACCTGTAAGCATTAGTGACATCTAAGACGCGAAGTATACCGCCAACTGGCTCTACACTTAAACCCATAGAATTTATTTTTCCTTTCTTATGAGCTTCTACGCAATCACCCGCGAAAAATCTTCCTGAGTCTTTAGCTATGAAAGCAATCTTACAAGCCATTACTTACCCTTATTTATCTGATTCATCTAATAGTTGCTGCTCTGCTCGTTCTTCTTTATCCATATCAGAGTTTAGTTTTTTCGTTCGGGCGCGTGTTTCAAGTATTTTATAAAAGTGACCCACAACCATAAAGAATAAAAGCACAGCCCCTAATATAACAGTTGCCATTGAGAAGAATTCCTCACCAAAATTAGTCCACCACTCACTAGTTATAGCCAGCACGCCAGCAAACAACCCAAGCTTAGCGTTTGTCACTATCTCTACTGCTTGATTTAAGTTTTCTTTCATTAATTCTCTTTAGCCTCTTTGATTTTAATCTTTTTAGCCTGCAAGAAAGAATGCCTCTTATCGATATTAGCAATAGCAGAGCCGAGTATAGGGAATAATAAACTACATCTACCGACAAGCTTTCCATCCTTAAAAACCCTCCACGTCAGTATAATTATCTGTATAATTATTATTGTTAAGCACATATTATCATAATAAACTTTTGGCTGATAACTTTCGTACAATATCCCGCCAAAAATTGTAACGATAACCGCTATAAAGTAAGTCTCTGCAATAGATGTATCTTGGATATTGAATATTGAGTTTTTACTATAGCTATTTAAAAATACACCAGCAATAACATCACTTGTAGCTATTAGGGCATAAGTAAATATACTATTTGTTGTAATTATTATTACGTAATATGGAATCAAAAATAACAGCAAAACAAGAGCCGTGACTCTTGTTTTGCTTGGTATCAGGAATAATAAAAATACCAAAATCATGGCATAATCTAGTATATAAGTCATAACATGATTAATGATATTCAATTAACTAACCTCCTGGTGGTGGCGGAGGTGGTGGCGGCTTTTCTTTTCCTCCTCCTGGTCCAATACTTGAAAACTTGTTAAGCATGATACTTCCTTACTTTGTGGGTTGGATTTCATTGTATCACCTCTACCTTAATTTGAATATTGCCACCTTGAGTTTTTATGCCTTTAGTAACTACTAACCTATCTACTTGCTCGTCATCAATCCAAAAATTAGCAACTGAAAGCGCATCAAATGCCGCCTTCGTAAAGTTATCAACATCATACTTTCTTAGTGTTGGAGGGTTTAACGTCACGCTAACAGATAATCTTGATGATAATTTTTCATTAGATAAGTCCATTGAATCAAGAAGTAGCAAAGCGTTTTTACGATACTCTCTACCTCGCTTACTGATTATCTGTCTATTCCTAAACGTTCGCCAATAACCATTTACACTTGGAGGCCATGGCATTTCAAATTCATACGACATTTAATAACCCCTTATCAATTAGCTTTTGCTGAGTCCTTTCTAATGCTATTAGCTTTATCTCTGCTAGTTCGCCTTGAGTGAATTCTGATTTTACTTGCCCATCAATAATTTTATGGCAATTTCCGCACCCGTAAACAGCAAAGTGATCGCTGCACTTGTAACCCATACCTCTATCTTTCCCGATATGGCAAAGCACTACTGTTTCATTGCTTGAGCAGTTACCAAGTAACAAAGTGCAATCTTGACCTCTTGCTGACTTGGTTATTTTAGTTTGCTTGGCCATTACTTACCCTTACACTTATCACAAATAAATACAGGGCGGTTAAAGCTATCGTATCTCGCTCTGTATGCTGTTTGACCTTGTTGAAAGATATAGCCGCAGGAGCATGACTTGTTGCCGTCTTTAGATACCTTTTGAATGTTCATAGCTGGACCCTAAGTTAAATCTATTTCATTTACGTAATACTCATCAGCATAATAATCAACTTTGGCAGGGTGTTTTTCAATCCAATCGCTGTTATTTTTAGACCATTCATCCCACAAACTTTCATCAAGAATATCCACAGGACATTCCTCCTTTGTTTTATTGTAATCGTTACACGAAGAAATAAACTCATTAGCATCGTGCTTTTTGCTGAATGCCCTCATAACGCTTGACCCTTCATAGTCAACGCTTGCCATAGCTAAATATATTTTACTCATAATCATTCATCCTTATCTAAAACCAGCTTAATATTAAGGCCTTGTCCAGCCTTTTTGATTTGAATACTTCCCAGATAAAACCTTTAACATATTGCTAGCATCTAATTTATTAACCTTACAAAAATCATTTAAGTTATAAACATCAACTACCACACCTTCTGGGGATTTTATTTTATATTTTTTCGAGTGCGACTGACTTACGTTATCTTTTTTAGATACGAAAGAGCATGCGCTTGGCGAGTAAATTTTATTGCCATTTATCTTTATATCTTTATCCACCTCAAAGCCTTCTATCTGGTTTTTATCAAACCATTCTGCATAATTTTGATAATTATGCCATTCGTCACAAACAGAACACCCTTTGTAAGTAGGTTGTTTTGCCTGTACCTTTATGTCGTAGCATCGCCTCATCATGTTTGACCATACCGAATAAGACCTGCACCGCCTTCCATCAACATAAGCTTTGTGGATTCCTAATCCTATAAACCCGACACCACAAATACTGGGTCGCATGTAATCATAAACAGAACCAGCCCTTATATTTCCATACATTGCCGTCACCCTACTTTTTGTATCAACAAACTCAACCAAGCAACTCAACCTCCCTGTATTTTCAATTATTATTAAATTTCCGCATGAGTTTGTTTTGTACACTTTTCCAATATTAAGCATAAGAACCTCTTATTTATTTCCTTAACACTAATATATCAAGCTAAAACCAAGAGTGCAACTGGTTAATTACGTTATCATCTGCGCCATCATTAAATATATTATCTAATGCAGCTTGAGTTATTTTTTTATAAAATACCTGCCTTTCATCATCAGGCATTGATTCGTACTTTAAGCTTAATGCTACTATCTCAAAGTTAACACCATTACGATTAAATACTTGCTTGTGATAACCTGCAGCAATAGTTAATTTCTTTCTAAGTCTATCTAGTTGGTATTCACACTTGCTAGCATCAATATCACCGTAATAGTAATTAGTGCAAAAAGCAAAGAATCCAAATATCTTTTTGTGTAGTTCGTAATTATTGTTAACTTTTATATCTGCAGCATAAACATCTGCAACCTTTAATTTTTTTACCTTTAGCTCTGCCTCCTCATCTGCAGGCCAGAACTTACCATTAGCGGTTTTTATAATGTTAATTTTCATTACGCCTTTCTCACAACTAAACTGCTAAGGGTTCTTATGTGTCTTGGGCAAGAAGAATACCTAGCACCTATTTCATCGTTGCTTAGTGATAGCAATCCATCATGACGGAGCAACAACACTGACTTTAAAACGTTAACTTCTTTTCGTTTGTAGTTCTCACGGCTTCTAAGTGTAGTCTCGTAAGTGGCTTTTAGCTTTCGCATTTCTTTTTTAAGCTCGGATATTTCAGAGCGCAAGCTATTGTTTTCTTCTTTTAGAACATGCTCTCCTATTGTTTTCATGTTAAACCTCTGTTTTAGTCATTGAATAAATCATTGTACGAACGCCGTCAGGGTAATCAATCTTTTTATTGATCAAGCCTCTGTCCTTCAATATGTTTACGGCATTGTTAACCGTTGACTGGTGCAACAATGATTCGTTAATTACTACAGTACGTGTGGCGTTAGTGTATTTCTCAATAATCTGCACAACTAAATCCAAGGTATGTTTTGAGATTGAGCGTTTACCCATTGTTTTGTGTGGCTGGTCTTTGCCTGCTACCGATAAAGAGTTAAATTTATCTGAGCCTATGTCGCTGTATATTCCTTTTACTATTGCTAAATTCATCTTCTTTCCTTTTTTACTGCGCTGTATGTGTTTTTAATGTGCTGCAAAGTTACTGAGCATTTATCAGCTATTTGCTGCTTGGTTAAGTTTAATTCGCCATCTAACTGCATATTAATTAAAACTTTAGCTATTTTAGTTTTGCCTTCTACTGCTCGCTTTGTACTAAGTCTTGCGTTATCCCTTTCGACTCTCATAGATTCGCACTTAGCTCTCAACTTAACTATAACGACTTTGTTTTTTATATCGTTAGCTTTGATAGCTTCTATTAGTGCTTTGTCGTACATGAGCTTTAAATTGTCGTTACTCATAATATAAACTCTAAGATAATCGGTATTGAACCAGGATAATTAATTATTACGACTGCAAATATTATTGATGCAATCAGTGTGTAGAAGAGTAACCAGGTTATAAAAGTATCGATAGGCTTAGCCATAAACACCCCGCTAAAAATAGTATTACTACAAGTCCTTTAGTTACAAAATGAGTTAACCGCTTGTGCTGTAATTTTACATCGTGTTTGTTTAGCATGTTACATCTCCTTATGGGTTGGACTTCCGTGTCCGTGTTTGGTTAATTACTGCTGATTGTATCTTGGGTCTTGTGATTGATTGGTGTATCCACCTTGTTGCTGTGGTGGTGTTTGTTGCAACGGAGGATTATAAAAGCCACCTTGTTGAGGCGCTTGTTGTGCATAGCCGCCCTGCTGCTGTTGTGGTGCCGCTTGTTGTGCTGGCGCTGACTGCTTATTAGGATTACCGTCTAACATTTCCATTTTACTATTAAAGCCTTGTAATACTATCTCAGTAGTGTATTGATCTTGCCCGTCCTTAACCCATTTACGAGTCTGTAAGGAGCCTTCAATATAAACCTTTGACCCTTTCTTTAAATACTCGCCAGCAATTTCAGCTAGCTTGCCAAAGATAACAACTCGATGCCACTCAGTTTTTTCTTTCTGCTCACCTGTCTGCTTATCTTTCCAAGACTCACTAGTTGCAATTGAAATATTAGCAACCGCCCCACCTGATGGTAAAAACTTAACCTCTGGGTCTTGACCTAGATTGCCGATAATCATTACTTTGTTTACACCTGCCATGTTCTTTACTCTCTTTAGTTAATGTTATTGTTGTTGCCATTGTTGGCCAAATGTCATGCTTAACTTTTCTAGCATAACGTCCATTTCTTCTGTGAATTTACCCATTGCTTCATCAAACATAGCCATTGCAGTTTCGTCTCTTGGTACCTCTACCATATGAAGTTTTTTACAATTAACCATTCGAGGATCGAACTTAGCAACGTGCCACATATCTAAATCATTACACCACATGTTGAATTGGCATTGATGGCGCTCCTCATGCTTAATTTTATCTTGTGAAGCAAACTGAATGTAAACAGTTCTTGACCATGGGCTTTTTAATTCTAATCCGCCATTTATAGCGCTAACCATACCGTCAGGCGAAGAACCTGCCCTCATGTTTTTATCTTTATATATGAATGGCAATTCCTCTACTGTGTTAAACGTTAAAGCCTCATAAGCATCTCTTGCTAGTGGCTCGTTATCTTTACCCCATTGCAAAGGCTTTGCCCCAATATCATCAGGAATGTGCGGCGAGGCTATCATAGCAACCAAGCTTTCCATGTATGTCTTTCTACCTACTGTTGACGGTGGCGCTATTACATAATCAGTGCCGTAAACGATACCTTTAGCTCCTCTTTTTGTTGATAGTAAATGCTTGGAATTACTAGCTGTAAATACTGCCCATCTTAGCATGTGCCACTCATCCGATCCTTGCTCAATTAACGAAGGATCGAACCCGAATAAATCTTTTAGCTTTGATAGTTCTTCTAAATAGTTTCTCATTGCTTTGCATTCCTTAGCATTATTACTGCCGCCGCTGCTTGGTCTTCTGTTATGTCTTCAAACTTATCAACCTTTAACCATGGCAAGTATCTGGCAGGGTCTTTATCAATTAATAAACACTGAAGCTCTTTAATGGGATTTTCAATAAACGGCGTAACATCTTTTTCAGCAACAATGCCTTCACCGTTATCATTTAGCATTTGAATAGCTGAGCCAAGTCGTTCACATTTAGGCCAGTATTTATAACCACGCTTAACAACTGTCTTGCGAATCATTTCACCTTCGTCAGTTTTCCAAGGGCCATTTCCTTTTTTAAATGCTTCAGACCTTGCTCGAATATCAAATATTTCAGCTATGCTCATCTCTTCAGTGAGGTAATCACCATCAATTGTTTTAACTGTACAGTAAGCGCCGACTATATCGCCTCTATCGCCAAACGTATTAGATAAGTGACTAGGCTCTTTTGATAGCCCTTGATTTTGATAAGTGTCATTAGCGCGAACAATCTTACATTGTCCCCATAAAATAACACCTGATGATTGCGCTAGGTGAAGTAAACCCATGTAGCTTAAGTCTAAACAAACACCACCTTTACGAGGTACTAGGTAAGCGTGCTTTAACGCTGGATTTAAACTAATGCCAATGCTAGCTATATTTACAATTGCATTCTGCAGGCTTGCTTGGTTCTTCTCAGCTATACCAGCTAAGTAACTATTTGCTTGAATCGCCTGAATAGCAAATTGCTTTTCCTTTTCCCAAACTACCGACTCATCAGAAAGTACAGGCAAAAATAAACTTTCCTGGTTACTGATGTACTCAACTAAATTAATCATACTGCCGCCCATAATGTTAAATTACTGCCAATTAAAAACTCTGCTGCTGATTCCTCAGTCCAATTATCACTACTCATTGTCATTATGTGAGCGCAATCGTCAAAGTTAAATTCTGACTTTTTAACTATAATCTTTGTATCTAGTGGTGGTGGATTAACACCTACGCTTAAATAGTCCATTTTATTCTCCTAAATTAGTTGCAGATATTGGCTTAGTCATTTTGTTCATAGAAGTTGACGGGGTGACATCTGCTTGCCTGCTTAACTTCTGCATTTAAATATACGCTGATTTAGAATGATTGCAAGCTCTTTGTTATATATTTCTCATATTGTTTTTTATATTGCTTTAATATTAGTAATAGCTTATTATCCAGTTAACTTAAATAAACAGGTAAGCATAATGAAAACAACAGTACAGATACATAAATTAACAGGCGAGAAATTAAAGGCTATTTCTGATAAACGTAAAGAAAATGGAACGCTACTTAATAAGCAAACCGAAATACTGACTGACTTAATCAATAAGCTTTACACCAAGGAGTGCAAATAACATGAAAGCATTACTAGAGCGTTCACGTATGTTTTTTAATAAGCTATTTGGGTGTGAATACCCTGAGGATGAATCATGAATACTAACTTTACTAAAGCCCCATGGTCTGTGCTTGGCGAAATAGTCATAGCAGAAGGTGGGCATAAAACAATAAAGCCACTATGTAGCCTTAACGGAAGAATAAGCCCACAAGAAGACGAGGCTAACGCACATTTAATAGCTGCTGCTCCTGATATGTACGAGATGTTAAAAGAATTATCAAGCATTTCTGAAAACTATCAAGAATCGATTATTTTTTGGATTCACGAAAACAAATACAAAGTTGAAGAATTATTAGCTAAAGCGCAAGGTGAAATATAATGAGCAAATTAACAGATTTAGAAATATGTAAACGTATAGCTGAGATTGAAGGTGTTGAATTTATAGTGTCTAGTGGAAAGATTGCCGCAGATGCTTTTCAGGTTCATGATTTATTTTCTTGCGCTCACATGGGGTTCACCTTTAACCCACTAACAGACGATGCGCTTTGCTTTAAGTTAATGAATAAGCATGAAGCCTGTGTGCATTACGGCTCTGGTGATGTGTTTATTTGCGGAGGTGATAATTTTGACGGGTGCTTATCACTTAAAAGTTTCGATATTGATGATAAGAAAACATTAAACAAAGCAATCTGCCTAGCAATAATCGAAGCACACAAGGAACTATAATGGCTGATATAAAATACAGAAACGATAACGAGGAGATACTTGATAAGTGCTGCATGGTTATTAAGTATTATCAGAACAAAGCTCAAGACGTTAGAGAGGCTAAACACTCAACACGTGTAGCAATACAAGATAAACTTGAGCAAAAGAGATTACGCGAGGAAGACGAACTATATGGGTAATTGGTTGTTGGAGTTCATATGTGAATTATTAAGCCGCTGAGATGCGGCTTAATTTTATCTTTAAATCTAATTTATAGAGCCGCCAACAAGAAGTGATTTAAAACACCAGTCATCAGCAAGAACATCTACCTGACTTGCTAGCCATGGAACTACATTCCCTTGCGCTGTCTTCATTGCAATATAAGCACCATAAGGAACCATGTCGTTTTTAAACAGCCCTTTTACTGCTGAGTTTGGGTTTCCAGATACAGGATAAGAATTTGCTTCTACATAATATAAAAACATATCTCGACCATTCCAGCTCTTTCTTTCTATCGCTTTACCCTGTTTTAATGCTTCTAAAGCTAATCCAAAATTCATAATATAATCTCCGTAGATTGCACGCCACCGTTGACGCTTAATTAATTATAGCAAAAAAAATGCCCTGATTAAAGGGCAAAGGAGAATGAAACATGTCGGGTATTCCGTCCTGTGTTTATTGTATCAGATAAATTTACCCTTTTCTATATCGTATACGTGAACCTTGCCACCGCTATATAAATCTCTTGTCATTGCATACTTTACAGCTTCTTTTGCAGTCTTTCCAAGATCAACAGCAGCCATGGCAAACCAACCACCTGAGCCTATTGATTCATTACAGGGTAGTTCATCAAGCTTATAAATTCCATTCTCATTACAAGCCTTGTAAGCAATACCTTTACGAACAACCAAGCCGCCGCACTCGATATTCTCAGGAGCAAAAGCGTTATGCTCAAAGGTATCAATAAAAATAGTTACATCTGACTTACTGCCACAGATAAACCAAACATCACCATCAACGGTTCTGTGTTTTATCGCCTTATCTGTAAACAATGTGCCGCCTCCAGTTTCTCGGCTATCACATGCTACCTGTTTATTTTTATGGTCATATACTATTGTTGTCATTATTTATTTCCTTCTATTTTATCTCTGCATTCATGAATTAATTTTAAATACTCATCATCACCGATTAACTGCTTAACTCTAAATTTAAACTCTTTAAACATTAACAGATTTATATCTTCTGACATTTTATGTCTTTTGGTTTTTTCTATTTCAGCCAAAACTTTATTTTTAGCTTTTTCCTCTACTGCCTGGTCATGTATCATCTTACCAAGTGTATTGGTCTTCTTTTCTGGCTTGCTGTGTGCCGCCCTGTTGAGTATTTTTAATTCTAAGGTTAGCATGTGTAGCCTTTTAACTTTAAAAAATTTTGCTGTCTTAGCTTTTTTTATCCAGTTAAAATAATCATCGTCACCATCTGCGTGAATTTCATTAACTTCTAGCTGTAAATCAATTTCCGCGATGTTACCACTAACCGTTAGAATTGCTTTTTCTAATTCGTTAATCTCATCTAAATACTTCATACTAACTACCCCTTGTTAACTGTCATATCATCAACACACTGCATAAATTCACCGTAAGTAACCTCTGTCCCATCTTGGATTATTGCCATTAAGCCTTTGGTCCATCTTGCCTAGTGTTTGTTTACTGCGTTTACTGTGTTCATTTTGTTAACTCTTCAGTAGTTTTATATGGTGAATTAATCTATCGCGCATAAACTCTAATAAATCAGATTTATGCTTAACCCAGTCATGTATAGTAAAACCTTGCTCTAAGCATGATTCTAGGCACTGTAGGTCTGCTAATTCATATTCAATAGCTTTTTGTTGCTCTTTAATGCTTGGAATCTTCATCTTTCATCTTCCTTCTTTATAGTGTGTAGCTGCTCTATGTACTCACTGCATAATTCAGCTATTTCAATCTCGCCGCCCATAAATCTACACTCATGATTATCGACCAACCAAGCGCCAAAACCAGAAATATGATCAACCGCATCTTTTTTATACTTGCGCCCTGAATTTAACTTTTGCTTTTTCATACTCTTCCCCTTTGTGTTGATGTGATGTTAGATGTTTGCAAGCTTAAGTTTTCGCCATTCATTTATATGCTTTACTGATTCTTCTTTATATAATTCAAATAGAAACTCAGTCTCTTCGTGCATATTATGTAGCAACTCAAGCGAGCCCTCGCCAAAACAATACTCCGTGTCGTTTTCTTCTAGTGCATCCATATTTTTAAATATAGCTTCTTTTAACTTATTCATTCTCTCTTTCCTTATTGGTTTATTTATTTACTTCGTTAATTGCTAGTATTACTTCGGCATTTTCCCACCAGCCAAAATCGCATTCTTTTTTATCTGATTTCTTTTTGAATGAGAACATGCGGACCTGACCATCTTTGCGCCTAACTTCTATATATTGAAAAGCTGTGTGCAAATCAATTGCCATAGCGTCATAACCGAACTTTGATATATTAACAAAGTTCTCTTTTTTAAAGTCTGCGTGCAATCTTAAGCGATCACTATCCTGTAAGTTTATTTCCATTTTCATTTCCTTATTCGTTCGATGTATTTATAGCAACCATTCGGCTATCCCGAACAGTTGCTATTTGTTGTTATTCTTCTAAATAATCGTGCGTGTTAACGTTTAATTCACAATGTAAGTTATGAATCATTCGATTAAGTTCGCCAGCCATTAAAGTGAAATCAGCCATAATTTTTGCACTTAAATCGTCGTGGCCAATATCATCGTTTTGCTCTGCGATAACATCAGCAAACTTAATGCGCTTAATTGATAAATCATCGTGTAGCATAAATGAAATTGCATCATCGAATTCTAAAGCTAATTTTGTGACGTACTGGTCTGCGTCTAAATGAGCGCGAACTTCTTCAGTTTTTAAATCTTGATTCTTAACTGATGCAGTGGCACCTCCGTCCCCTAATGAACTAAAATGAGCCTCGTCACCTAGGCAAAAAGTATTCTCTGTAAATACTTGGCAGTTATCAATACTACCAGCAACCCAATCGGTCATAACTTCATCAGGCGCTTTTTCAGGAGTAATACTTGTTACTGGCAATGTGCCAAGAGTTTTACGCAATAACGCTAGTACGTCTTCGGCTTTACCTCTGCTTGATGTATTTACAACAATGATGTTTTCTTTTGTATTGATATAAGCGTGAGTGTCAACGGTGCGAGAAAATGCGCGAGGTAATAATTCAAATATCACATCTTTTTTTATTTGCTCACGTTCTTTTTTGCTTGGCTCGTGCATCATCACACCGACAAACTCTTCAATCTTTTCATCAACTAAATCTTTAATTACTTGAGTTGGTAAAATCTTCTCTTCTTTACGTGCACAAAATAAGATGTTGCCGTTTGACTCAGTAGTTATTGCAGAGCCTTTGCCTAATGAATTGCTCCAGCCCATGCGACTCATTTCAGTAGAGCCAAGCGGTGAGAATGTGTGTTCAGTTAGTGCATCAATCAACTCTTCATTAGTAGTGGTGAACGGGCGAGTGAATGCGAATACATAAGCGTTTTTAAAAAACATGGTAATTCCTTTTTGGTTTGGTTTTATTTATTAACTGCTAGATACAGTTGCGTTTATTTTATATGATAACAGAGCGCTTTTTAGTGGCTCCGCCTGAGTCATTGCTACTTCTTTTATTATGCCGTATTTAAACTCCTTGTATGCTTCATGAGCATCTTCTGGCGTAGCATAATACCCTACGCACTTATTAACTCCATTGTGCTTGCATTGAGCCCTAAACCTACCAGTTATCTTATAGTAGGACACTCCTTGCAGGTTTTTCCCTTTGGGCTTACTACACAATAGCGAGTTAATACTCTTCGTTACAAAAATACATGCTTTGGCTGAATAGGTTTTATTTCCTTGTATTAGTATATCCTTATCCAGCTCCATTCCTTGCCATTCCTGATTTGACATCCATGATTTGAAATTTGAAAAGGTTAGCCACTCACAAGAAACAGAACAACCTTTATATGCAGGGTTGCTTTTTTGGTTTTTTGGCGAGTAGCACCGGACAATCATACTGTGCCACACCTTATAAAACGGACAGAAAGACAACCTACCATCAATAACATTAGATATAGCCGTATCAGAGTCATTTATACCAACCCCACAAACAAGCTTTCTCTTAGCTATGGATTTTAAACTCGCTTCTACGTAATTAAAATTACTCATAAGTACCCTTGCTAATAATCAATAACAACTAGTATAAACAAATAATTTGACTTGTAAAGAAAATAAACATATTATTACTACGAATTAAACAACAACGGATTATATAACATGACAATATCGGAATTATTAAATACAAAGATGTACCGCAATAATCAATCGTTTCTAGCTCGTGAGCTTGGCGTTAACCGCAATACATTTAGAAAGTATATGAATGATGCAACTGGAGAGTTTCACTTTATTAAAGAGTATTCAGGGGGCAAAATAGAACTATATACGAACCAATCAAATAAGATAGCACAGGAAATTAGCGCATAAAAAAACCGCGTCTTGGCGATAGCGGCTTAATTAAAGAATAGAAGGTAATTATGACAAAAAGAAAAGCATTAAGCAAAAAAATTAGGTTTGATATATTTAAACGTGATGTATTTACCTGTCAATATTGCGGCAATAAACCACCAAGCATTGTTCTTGAGGTTGACCATATTATACCTGTTGCTAGTGGTGGCGATAATGACGAGAACAACTTAATAACATCATGCTTTGATTGTAATAGAGGCAAGGGAGCTAGGTCTTTAGAGTTATCACCTGAAACATTGTCAAAAAAGATAGAAATACAAAAGGAAGCTAAAGAGCAATTAGCTAGTTTTGAGAAGGAGTTAAAATCTAAAAAAGCAAAGATTACTAGAAAGATTAATAAACTAGAAAAGATATTTGAGTTAGAAACTGATCATACTTTTACGTATTCTTTTAAACAGTCAATAAAGAAGTTTTTCGAATCACTGTCTGAGCATGAAATTACAGACTCAATGGAAATAGCGTTATCTAAGTTCTCAGATAAGCCAGCGTTAGCAACTAAATACTTTTGCGGAATATGCTGGAATAAAATAAAGGAAGCTAACTAATGAGTGCCAAATACACTTTTTTAGCATGGGATACGCCAGTAAAGGACGCATCAACAAAACTAGCTCTTTTACAGTTAGCGAATAATGCTGATGATGATGGATTTAGTTATTATTCAATATCAAAAATGGCAAAGTCTTGTGATATGAGCGATAGAAACTTTATGCGCAAAATAAAGAATCTTGAAGAATTAAATGTTTTAACAGTTGAGAGGCGAGCAAATAGGCCATCACTTTATACATTAATAGGTGATGAAATGGGGGTGACACTTTGTCACTTACAAGAATCTGAGGTGACAACCTGTCATGCTGAGGTGACAACCTGTCACTTAGTAGGTGACAACCTGTCACACGATCCTAACAATACTCCTAACACTACTCCTGAAAGAATAGATAATAAGCTTTTCATGTTTGTTGAGTTCTGGGATTTGTACGACAAAAAGAAAGGTAGACCAAAATGTGAAGGGCTATGGAAAAAACTAAAAGGTGATGAGATAGATTTAATATTTAGCAACTTGACTAACTATGTTTTATCAACACCTAACAAACAATTTAGAAGTAATCCTGAAACATGGCTCAGAAACAAGGGCTGGAACGATGAGGTAATAACAAATGAACACAGAACAAATCAAAGCACTGGTCGCAAGGAATCAAGTCACGAACGAATCAAGCGAGAGAACGATATTAAATACCGAGGACAGAACGAATGCGGATTGGCTATGGGAGAGAATGACGGGCATTTGGGGCGAACAGTGGGCGAGGGAGAACGGGAACTCACCATCTCAAGACTGGATAACACAGACTTCATTGATTACTAATCAACATTTAGAAAGGGGCGTAAATCGCACGTTAACGGAGAGATTAACTTGGCCTCCTACATTGCCATTGTTTTTAAGTTTGTGCTTAGATTTCGATACCAC
>TARA_R110000737_G_scaffold342281_1_pt1 | contig 41832 bp, 35 predicted proteins | sample TARA_R110000737 | Tara Oceans TARA_R110000737 (sample SAMEA4398027) | marine metagenome | biome: Polar Biome; feature: [SRF] surface water layer (ENVO:00010504); material: water (ENVO:00002006), including particulate matter (ENVO:01000060) such as... | depth 5 m | reverse complement strand
CTCTCAAGCTGATGATGTATTGGCAACTGCCGCGAAAGGTATTGCTGATGTAATCTCAGTAACTGGAGCAATCAACGTCGATTTCAACGATGTTCAAACGGTTATGAAAGATAGTGGTGTAGCCATTATGGGAAGCGCAACTTCTGAAGGAGACAACAGAGCGACAAAAGCTGTTCAAAAAGCATTGAATTCACCATTATTGAATGATAATGAAATTTCTGGAGCTAAATATGTATTGTTGAACATCACGTATGGCGACAATGAAGTTTTGATGGACGAAATTACTGAAATCACTGACTACATTCAAGATGAGGCCGGTTCAACTGCAGATGTAATTTGGGGACACGGTTATGACGGAACATTAGGTGACAAACTTAGTGTGACTATTATTGCTACTGGATTTAATACGAATGAAACAATAGGAAGCGATAGTATTCCGGTTCGAAAAGTATTGGATTTAGAAGAAACAAAAAAAGAAATAGTTGCTCCAATGGCCAACCCAATGGACGCATCTTTGACACAAGCAAAACCTGTTGAAGAAGAACCTTTTTTAAAAACTGAACCAGTTGAAATAACTGAGAAGGTAGAAATGCCAACAGCAACTGCTAATCAAGAGCCATTCATAAAAACAATCGAAGAAATTGAAGCTAAAGATCAAAAAGCGATCAACTTTGATTGGGAAATGGAAAATAATTCTTCTTCAACAGAAAGCGAAGAAGCAGTTACTCGTTATATGCTTGAAGAAGATGATTTAGAAATGAGTTCTGAAGCTTCCGAACCAGAAATAAGAAAAACGGTATTAAGTCCGGAAGAGCAACAAAAACGTAATATGGAGCGCATGCAACGTATTCAAGAGTATACACTTAAGTTGAAGAAACCAAATGGTCTTTCAGAATATGAAAAAGAGCCAGCTTACGTTCGTCGTAATATTCAATTAGACAATACAAAACACAGTGATGATGAAAAAATATCACGTTTTGGATTGAACGATGAAGATGGCGGAACAACTTTGCGCGGTGGTAATTCATTCTTACATGACAACGTAGATTAATGGGCTTCATGGAAACAATTAGCGCCGACATCAAAACAGCGATGTTGGCCAAAGACAAAGAGAAACTATCTGTTTTACGCGATATTAAATCGAAGCTAATGCTTGAAGCCACTTCTGGTGCTTCAGGTGAAGTTAGCGACGAGGTGGCGATGAAAATCATCATGAAACTGCACAAACAGCGAACGGAAACACATCAATTGTATGTGGAACAAAATCGCGAAGATTTGGCAGCGGAAGAAAAATTCCAAGCTGATGTTTTGGAAACCTATCTTCCTAAAATGATGACTGAAGACGAAATCGCAGCGGAAGTGAAAGCTGCAATTGCACAAACAGGTGCAGCTGGCCCACAAGATATGGGCAAAGTAATGGGAATGTTATCTGGAAAACTAGCTGGAAAAGCTGACGGAAAGGTAATTGCCACATTGGTCAAAGAACATTTGGCAAAATAAATTCTGGCTTTATTCTCCAAAAAAATGGCTCTAACCATTTTTTGGAAACCTCTTAAAAGTCGCTCAAATACAGGTTGAGCGACTTTTATTTTTTTACAACTTTCTTAGTCTTAAGTATTTTTTTTTTCCAATAGTAATATAGTAGATTGGATACAAGATTGCCACAATCGGAATAACCAGCATCCAATCCCAACTGCTCTCTGTAAACTTTGTTAGAAAATAATAAATCACAAAAGTCCCAGTTGCAATAGGTGCAATCCAACCTGCATATTTGAATCCTGCAACTTCAAAAGTTACATTTTCATTTCCTGTAACCGCGATGTTCACTGTCTGACTCGAACACCAGTCAATTTTTACAACCAATTCGTGAGTTCCACTTTCAAGTTCAATTTCTTCAGTTTTTCCGTCTTCAATTAATCTGACTTCTTCATCATTTAACAGAATCTTGAAAGCTCTTAATTTGTTGTTCCACTCTGATGTTCTTCTTACGGTTAATCTTGGCATATCATTCTAAATGTTCTTGTCCCTTAATTCTGGGATAAATATAACTCAAATGACTCAAAATGCACAAATTCCACTATTTTTGCGCTAATCAGCAAAATAGGATGAAAAGAACACGCATTATCGAGATTTTAGATCCAGCATTAATTGGCGCACAGGCTTGTGTCAAAGGTTGGGTACGCGCTTTTAGAAGCAACCGTTTTATTCAAATAAACGACGGTTCAACAATAAAAAATTTACAAGCAGTTGTAGATTTTGAAAATTTTGATGAGGCAACTTTGAAAAAAATTACAACTGGTGCTTCTGTTAGTGTTACTGGAACTTTAGTTGAATCTCAAGGTGCTGGTCAAGCACTTGAGATGGTGGTAGAAACGCTTGAAATCATTGGTGAAGCAAATCCAGATGAAATAAGTAAAACGGTTATGCAACCAAAAAAACATTCATTGGAATATTTGCGCGAACAGGCCCATTTGCGCTTCCGAACAAATACTTTCGGAGCTGTTTTCAGAATTCGTCACGCCGTAGCTTATGCTATCCACAAATATTTTAATGACAAAGGCTATTTCTACATTCATACACCAATCATCACAGGTTCCGATGCAGAAGGTGCTGGAGAAATGTTCCGCGTTTCTAACTTGGATCCTGAAAATTTACCTTTGGATGAAAACGGAAAAATTGATTACAAAGAAGACTTCTTTGGTAAGCCGGTAAACTTGACGGTTTCTGGTCAATTGGAAGCTGAATTAGCTGCAACTGCTTTAGGGCAAGTTTATACTTTCGGACCAACTTTTAGAGCTGAAAACTCCAATACTTCTCGCCATTTGGCAGAATTCTGGATGATAGAACCCGAAGTTGCTTTCAACGACCTCATCGACAACATGGATTTGACGGAAGATTTCTTGAAATACATCTGTCAATACGTGATGGACAATTGCCCTGACGATTTGCAATTTTTACATGATAGAGACGCAACTGAACAAAGTCAGAAACCACAAAACGAACGAAATGAATTGGGCCTTGTCGACCGACTAAAATTTGTTGTTGGCAATGATTTCAAACGATTGACCTATACTGAAGCTATTGACGTTTTGAAAAACTCATCACATTACAAAAAGAAAAAATTCAAATACGATGTTGAATGGGGAATTGATCTTCAAAGCGAGCACGAACGTTATTTGGTGGAAAAAGAGTTCAAATGTCCTGTGATATTGAGTAACTACCCGAAAGAAATAAAAGCTTTCTACATGCGCCAAAATGATGATGGTAAAACCGTTGCTGCAATGGACGTTTTATTCCCTGGAATTGGTGAAATCGTTGGTGGTTCTCAACGTGAAGAAAGAATGGATATTCTGAAAGAAAAATGTGCAGATTTCGGTATTCACGAAGAAGAGTTATGGTGGTATTTGGATACTAGAAGATTCGGAACTATTCCTCATGCAGGATTTGGACTTGGATTCGAGCGTATGGTTATGTTCGTAACTGGAATGACAAACATTCGCGATGTTATACCATTCCCACGAACCCCTCAGAACGCAGAATTCTAAAAATACACTTCAATTATTCTGATTTTTTCGTACTTTAACTTCATTAAAACTCAACATGGCGCTTAAACAACAGTTTGCACAACGACTCGAACAACGATTGTCACCGCAACAAATTCAATTAATGAAATTGCTGCAAGTGCCAACTATGGAATTGGATCAAAGAATCAAGCAAGAAATTGAAGAAAATCCAGCACTCGAAGAAGGCGCCGAAGAAATAGACGAAGACGATAGAGAAGACGACTACGATGAGAATGACAAAGAAGACTCTGATGAGGATTTTGATTTATCCGATTATCTAGACGACGACAATGCAGATTACAAAACTTCCAATTCAAATCACAGTAAAGACGATGAAGACAGGGTTATTCCACTTTCTTCAGGCCAGTCTTTCCAGGAACGTTTAACGGAGCAATTACACTTACTCGACCTTAACGACAAAGAGTTCATGATTGCAGATACTATCATTGGAAACCTCGATGAATCTGGGTATTTGAATCGTGAAATGGAAGCTTTGGTTGATGATTTAGCTTTTTCTGCGAACCTTGAATGTACGGAAGCAGAAATTGTAAAAATCCTCAAATTAATTCAAGAATTAGATCCTGCCGGTGTAGGCGCCAGAGATTTACAAGAATGTCTTTTGATTCAAATTGAGCGAAAACAAGACGGTGATATCACAAAATATACAGCCAAAAAAATTCTGCAAGATTACTTCGAAGAGTTTACCAAAAAGCATTACGATAAAATTCAGGCCAAACTTGAGATTGGAGATAAGGATTTAAAGGAAGCTATTGCCGAAATCATTCGTTTGAATCCAAAACCAGGAGGTTCGATGAAGGAAGCTTCTAAGAACATGCAACAAATTATTCCAGACTTCATGATTACTGAATTCGAAGGAAAATTGGAATTGAGTTTAAATGGGCGTAATGCTCCAGACTTAAAAGTTTCTAAAGGCTACGAACAAATGTTGCGTACTTATTCGGAAGGAGCAAAAACTTCCAAATCTGAAAAGGAAGCCGTGACTTTTGTTAAACAAAAATTAGACGGAGCTAAATGGTTCATCGATGCAATTAAGCAACGGCAGAATACTCTTTTGGGAACCATGACTGCTATCATGAATTACCAAAGAGAATTTTTCTTGACCGGTGATGAGACCAATATGAAACCGATGATTTTGAAAGACATCGCGGAGATTGTTAACCTAGACATTAGTACTATTTCTCGTGTTGCCAACAGTAAATATGTTCAGACAAACTATGGAATTTACTCCTTAAAATATTTCTTTTCAGAGTCACTTTCTACCGATAGCGGTGAGGAAGTTTCTACAAGAGAGGTAAAGAAAATATTGTCAGAAGCCATCAACGTCGAAATGAAGAAAAAACCTTTGACAGATGAGAAATTGACGGAACTTTTAAAAGAAAAAGGGTACAATATTGCCCGAAGAACAGTTGCTAAATATCGTGAACAGTTGAACATTCCTGTTGCTCGTTTGCGGAAAGAATTATAAGACATGAAACTATTTGCTCAAATTATTTCATGGGTTTTTCTTCCACTTTTCATGCCTATTTACGCATTGCTTATCTTGATGTTTATTCCATCTAGGGAAGATTTTTTAATCAATGACGATTCATTGTATTATCTACCTTATCAGAATAAAATTGCTGTTCTTATCATCTATTTTATTTTTAGCATTTTGGCGCCAGGTCTAACCCTATTGGCTCTAAAAAGCCGAGGGATTGTTTCAACAATTGACATAGACGATAGAAAAGAAAGGTTAGTCCCATTATTAATCACCGCGCTCTATTGCCTGATTTTGTTTCTCTTTTTCATTTTCAAGGCATCTAACGCATATTTACCAAAGTATATATTCGCCTTACCACTGGCAGGATTCATTACGATAAGCCTTTTCGCCTGGATAAATATGTATACCAAAATAAGTTTGCATGCATGCGGAGCGGGTATACTAACTGGGTTGATTTTTGCCTACTGCGCCAATTCGATTTATTTCAATTTTAGTCTATTGATGATTGCTGTATTCATTACAGGTTTCGTGTTGTCAGCTAGGATGTATTTGAACAAACATACCTTACATCAAGTGTTATATGGATTTGGAGGTAGCGCTTTAATTGTGTTTTTCATAAATTTCTTCTATCCTACTGGATACTAAGGTTTTCGAAAAGGGCACAATTTATGGAGTATGTGATTGAAATGTATAACTTTGCAAAAAATTAAATCAAAAATGAAAAAATACACAATCGCGTTGGTAGCTCTAACCATAACCATTGTAACGGCTTGTGGAATGATCAACAAAAAAAATAAAGGTCAAGGATTCAACTTGTACACTGTTCAACAAGACAAAGAATTAGGTGCTCAAGTTAGCCAAGAAATCGATAGCAACCCTGCAGAATACCCTCTATTAGACTCGGCTTCAAACGTCGAAGCTTATCGGATGATTTACCGTGTTCGCGATAAAATATTGAATTCAGGAGCGGTAACCTATAACGATGTTTTCCAATGGAGGCTTAGAATCATAAAGGATGATAGCACTTTGAACGCATTTTGCACGCCAGGAGGATACATTTATATTTACACAGGAATCTTGAAATTCTTGGATAATGAATCCCAATTGGCTGGCGTTATGGGACATGAAATTGCTCATGCAGACAAGCGTCACTCAACTCGTCAAATGACAAAAATGTTTGGGATACAAGTTTTACTTGATGTTTTGGCTGGAGATAGAGCTTTGATTAAAGATGTAACTGCTGCAATAATAGGTTTAAAAAATTCTAGAGAACACGAAACAGAAGCAGATCAATATTCAGTAGAATATCTTTGCCCAACAGACTACGATGCTGCTGGCGGAGGAGGTTTCTTTCAAAAAATTGAATCTATGGGCGGAACGAGACAACCAGAATTTCTAAGTACTCACCCTGATCCAGGAAAACGAATAGAGCATTTCAATAGCGCAAAGATTACTTTAGGGTGTACAGGTGCGAGAACTAATGAAAGCGAATACAAACGTATTGTTTCTACCATGAAATAATTAGAACATAAAGAATTTGAAAAGGGAGGTTAGCGCTTCCCTTTTTTATTGCTTCGCGATTTTTTTTGCCGTTTTCAAGAATGCTAAGAAATCCTTTGGGTGATCAATATCTTTAATCTGGACTGATCTGCCTCTTTTCTTGTCAATTTTATATTCCTCAAAGGTCAAATAAGGAATTCGTTTATGTCCAAGTCGAACAAAAACTAGGTTTTTAGCTGGAATAACAGCGATATACTGACCTAAAATACCCCGGCAATAAAACACATCATCCTCACCATCGTTGTAGGTCCAAATGTGCATAGCATAACAGGTATTCTTCAATCCATCTTTTGTGACTGGAGCTCTGCTACTAACCATTTCCTCAATGAAGCTCTCTGGTACAATTTGTTTTCCCTCCCAATTTCCATTGTTGAGAATCAATTTACCTAGTCTACCAAAATCTCTTGCAGTTGCGTATAAACAACAGAATGCTTTTGCGGCACCATTGTCTTTATCCAAACTCCAAAAAGCATCGCTTTGCGTGCCAATTTTCAACCATAATTTTTCTTGAGCATAATGCCAAATCTTTTGACCAGTTGCCTTTTCCACTATGAAACTTAATAATTGCGAATTTCCACTTTGGTAATTAAATATTTTACCCGGTGGATCAATTCCTTTTTGACGACAGACCAAACCGTAAAGATCTGTCCCGTAGTATGATTCAGCATTTGTCGACAGAGGATTTTTTCCACTTTCGACCCAATCCAAACCAGATGCCATTTGAAGAACATCGCGTATGGTAATATCTTTCTTATCATCCGATTGAAATGCAGGAATATAATTTCCCACCGATTCATCTAGAGATTTAATATTACCTTCTTCAATAGCAATACCGACTAATAAAGCTACAACTGTTTTTGCGGCCGAAAATGAATTGGAAACGGTACCAACTTGATGTTCTTCCCAATATTTTTCAAAAAGTAATTCATTATCCTTAAAAACTAAAAACGCAGTAGATTTAGTTTTCTCGTGCATTTTTATTTCATCATCAGCAAAGCTGTATTGATTGAAATACTCGTTTTCCTTCCATTTGAAGGTTTTATTTGATTTTTTGAGGGCGGCATAAGGAAACACATTTAAATCATAAATGTCAGGCCCTGTTTTGCCGACTAAATAAGTATTTGCGATTCCTTTGTAGAGATACGTTCGTCCAGAGAGTAATATGAAAAGATTTACCAAAATAATTATAGCCAAAAGAAAAACAAAAAAACCCTTGGCGAGTTTTCGTAGTAATTTCAAACCTTTCTTTACCATGTTATTTGTATTCGTAACCGAATTGTTGTGCTAACTTTTCTTTTAGAATAGTTTGAACCTTCTCCATTTCAACTGGGGCACCCAATTCTTTTTCCATGGAAGTTACGGCTTTATCATCAATTCCACAAGGAACAATAAAATTAAAATAGTCGAGATTACTATTCACGTTAAAGCCTATTCCATGCATGGTAACCCAACGAGATGACTTGACACCCATGGCGCATATCTTCCTAGGGTTTTTGCCTTCAGCATCTATCCAAACGCCCGTTAACCCTTCCACTCTTCCTGACTCAATTCCAAATTCGAGCAAGGTCTGAATTACCGCCTCTTCTAAGAATCTCATGTATTTATGAATGTCTGAAAAGAAATATTCAAGATCGAATATAGGATAACCGATAAGCTGACCTGGTCCGTGATAAGTTATATCCCCACCACGATTAATTTTATAGTATTTCGCTTCATTTTCCGCTAAACCCTTTTCATTTAACAAAAGGTGGCTCTCTTTTCCGCTTTTCCCCAAAGTGAATACATGAGGATGCTCACAAAAAATCAAATAATTTTCCGTTGGAATGGGCACATCTACCTTCCTATTCTCAATTTTCCGAGCAACAGTTTCAGAGAACAATTTCTCTTGATAATCCCAAGCTTCTTGGTAATCTATTAAACCTAAATTCTGAAAATTTACAACTGGTTTCATTGACTACAATTTAGCCAATGAATTTTTCAAAAAATCAATAATTTCAATTTCAACAGAATCAACTTTATTTGCATCTGCAATATTCCATGATAACCAATCAATAATATTGCTCAAATAGATGGTTTTTTCAATTTTGGAATTACCTTTTGCTTCAAGAATTAGTACAGTATCTGTTTTTCCCTTAATTCTGTCCAAAGTAATTTCGACTCTTTTTTGGTTACGCTCGTTTAAATCCTTAGTGTCCAAGTAAAGAACTCCAAAGCGATTGTCTCCACCACTCCATCCAACAAGCTCATTATGATTCATTTCTGGAATGACGTTTGACATTCCAATAATTTTAGAATTTTCATTAAATTGTTGACGTGCTCGAAGAGCTAATCCTTCATAGGCTGCTGAAGCATAAAATACAGGGATTTTTCCTATTAATGCTTTTGTAAGTCGATCTGCTTCTGAAAGAATGGTTTCTTGATTTGATACTATTAAATCATGCCCAGCTTGAATCTCTGTCATTCGTTGTTGAGGGCACATTTTCAAACTAGACAAGATATTCACTAATTGAACTATGGAATATGCTAATGCTGCTCGAGGAGGATTTCCGCCAGGAACAACAACATAATCAAAACTATGTTTTTCACAAATTTCAGCCAATTTACCACCCGAAGTCACAGCTATAACTTGGGCACCTTTAGCAATCGCTTTTTCCAAACACATCAAGGTTTCTTCCGTATTTCCAGAATAAGAGGAAGCCAAAAACAAAGTGTTTTTATTAACGAAATTAGGCAGGTCGTAGTCTTGACAAAATGCTACTGGAACAGTTAAATCATCTACCAACCATTGGGAAACAATTCTACCTCCAATACCAGAACCACCCATTCCGCACATCACTATGTTTTGAATTTCGTGCAACGGTACTTTGAAGCTTTGCTTTTTTGCAATTTCTAAAGATTCCGAAAGTTGATTTGGAAAACTTGTAATCAAGTTCTTCATATAATTATTTGCCTCAATCATATTATTTTATTTGTTTACTAAATTAGAAAAATTTATTCCTTTCTATCAATCGGTTGACTGGAAAATGCACCTTGCCAAAAGCTTCATTGCCTTTAAGTGAATCCAAATGAAATTGAAACTTAGTCCCATTTTGATTCCAAACACCGTTGTTTTGCTCATTATTCGACAATCTAGGACGGTTTTCGCCAGATGTAAATACATAATAATTTTGCAATCGATAAAAATTTAATGCTGGGGAACCTAAAAATCTATACTTCTCTTCTTCTTGAGTCAAGATACCTTTATTTATAATTTTATTCATAAAACTTTGACCTTTCCCATTCAAAGAGATTGCCAATGAAAAACCAGGCACATATAATTCTCTGGTTTTAACGACCTCGCTGATTTCAAAGTTTTCATCCAGTTCTGATTCAATGTAAGTTTCTGTAACCTTTTGTTTTCCTCCTTGACGGAAAGACAAGTCGCCTTCCCAAGCTGCTAAGAATTCTTTGAGCGGGAAACTAATCTTCTTGCTCATTTGCGTCATCAATCGATACAATGGATCCTCCGGATGATTTCGGAATTCATTAATATTCAGGTGAAGGTTTAAAAATTTGCTTGAAAAATAATTCTCTTCCAATGAAAGACCATTCTTTTTTTGACTAAAATTCAATGGTTTCTGACATTTCACATAAGACAACATCGTTAAACTGGTTGAGTCACTATCATGGGAAAAAACAGCTTTTTCCACACCGTATTTTTTCAATCCTTTTGAATTAGCATACAAAACCAAATTTTCTTTCTTGAATCTATTCATAGAAAGAAAATCTTTCCAAGAGGCTTCGATTTCGCCGCGCTGTGCCTGAAGAACATGGAAAAATTTAAATTCAAAATTATCACCCTTATAGACAAACAGATAGTTCTCACCGTAATTCAAGTATAATTTCTCTTTGGGCCAATAAGCGACTTTTTGTTTATAGATTATCGTATCTCTGAACGGTTTTATTTTATCAATTCGAGTTAAACCTGCCTGAATCTTGCTACTATCTGTAACATGCACAAGTGCTCCCCAGTCGCCAGATTCTTGTGCGAAAATATAAACGGGTCTCTGCAGATTCAGTCCATAACTTTTGGCTTGGCCTAACAAAAATTCTTGGGAGAAAAAATCACGAAAAGGAATTTTATTATAATGAAGCATACCACTTGTTTCGCGAGCGACATCCAGAATATTTGCACGTATAAGAAAGTCAGCTGTTGGTAAACGATCGACAAGAAGTGGAGATTCACTTTTTTCTGACCAAAAATGCCTTACAAACAAGAAGCCTGCGAGTAGAATTGCTAAAAAGAAAATTAACGATATTTTTTTGAACATAGGGAGGAAATCGCCTTATTTCATTAGAATGTACAAACTATTAACTAGGTCCAAAATATATTGTCCTGGATTATCATAAGTTCCGTTGAAGTCGTAATTGATATTGAAATTTGTAGAGGTATTTGATGTTTTCGATGATGTTAATGTCATCATTCCTGTTTTGCCACGCATAGCATCTAAAAGTTCATTTTGTTCGGCCGTAAACAGTTCTCTAGGCAATTGCGAAATTGTTTTTGACCAATCTATTTGTCCATAAACGAATCCTGATTTCTTCGTTTTCTTGATTTGTTTTCTTGAAATTTTATCAGCACCATATCCATCAGAATGATTAACAGCCAAATCTTCGTCATTGGTGAGAATAAACAAATCGTTTTTATTGATAATATATAGCGGAACAGAGTTCAATATCGCATTTTCAAAAATCCAATATTTACCCATATTCTTGCACTCAGAAGTCACTTTTGCCAATTGTTCCAAAACAATATTTGGAATGTCGTTTCTCTTGGTAGAAAATCCTAAAGTAAATATTGGTAAATCTTCTTCTGACTCTACTTCTGTTTCCGTGTAATTAAAGTCTTCATCGTACGTATAATCAATTCTTCGAACCATTACTTTCTTCACCCCGTTGAAAGTTCCAAACATACTTCCTCGATAGGTGTCGAAAACAGCGTCTTTGTCTACCAAGGCATTCAACAACTCTATTGTAAGGACAGAAGTAGCGACACGGTTATTTTTTTCATCCCGCAACAAAGGCATTACAATTTCATATGCCTTTTCATATGCTTGCCTTAAATTGACGTTGTAGGTAAAATATGCGGAGTTATCCTTGTGAATATATTTCGTCGTTTTCTTGTCAAATTTGGTGTCGTTTAAAGCGCTATAAATCGAGCCCAAAGCTTCTCCATAATTTGCGGTCATTTTTGCTTCGATTGACGATTCATTGAGAAGCAAATCACCCATGATTTTATTGCCGGTGTACAAATCTTTTATTTCGTTATGTAACGCAGGTAATATAGACTGAAGGTAGAAGAAACTTTGGCTTTTAGCGACATTACGTGAATTATCCAAATAAAACACCCCTTCAGAAGTATGTTCCAGAAGTGAAGCTAAATCCTTGTCTTCTTTCCGTAAATTTCTGTTGTTAACGATTAAATCAACAACTATTCTATTTAAGTATTCCTGCTGTAATTCGTTATAAACAGAGTCTCTTAATTCAGCATAATTTTTTGACGCAATATCTTCGTCGTAAATATAGTCGTCGCCATCTTCCAAAACTTCTAACTCATCTTCCACATCAAAAACCTCTTCAGTTGCCGGTTCTGCCTCATCCCATTCTTCTTCCAAGTAATCCTCATCTATTGGCTCTAAGTCTTCTTCCAAATAACCACCTTCATAGTAATAATATGGAACGTTTTCATTTCCACGACTGTACCAGATTGAATCCGCTACTTGACGAATTGCCCCACTCAGTGGGTCAACTCGAATTAATAAACCTACCTTTCCTCTGATTAAGAGGTGATTGAAATAACTGGTGTAATATTTTACGTTTTCCAGCGGAGAAACTTGCTCGTCAAAATCGTCAAAAACAGTAAAGAGTTGATTTATATCTTTTATTCCAAATGAAAAACCGGCAACTTCATATTTATCGCCCTTCCCGTAAAAAATATTTAATTTTTGATCAAAATCTATTCCCGATTCTTTAATCGATTTACCTGATGTGGAACCATCGAAAAGCTCTTGTTCCAATTCGGCCATGAATTCATACTTCACCAAATCATCAAGAGAAACTTTTTGTAATAAAGCAATATTGTTTAAGCTGAAAACGGTAACGGCATCAGTGGGTATATAATCTTCCGATTTTTGAGAATAAACGCTAGTAATTGATAGACTCAATATAGCAAACAAACTAAATAATTTCATGTTAAACAGGTTCTTGGGAAAGAATAATATACGCCTTTACGGTTTCAAAGGACTAAGATAAATGGTATTTTCCAATAAATTCAGGTTTTGAGTCAAAGAATATGCATTCGTTTTCAGCATTACCGCAAGTTTGTTCTTTGCAATTATTGCATTTTCATTTGAACAATTCTTCACCGGACGATTAAATCGTGTAATACAAATGTAATTCCCTTGCTTAAGCAGATTTATCTCTTCTACTTTCAACTCCTTTGTTTTTTTAATGGTGTAATCGGGGATGGATCTATTAAAACTTTCATCTGTCCAAGTCAACCAGTCTGAATTATCATCTAAAAGTGGTTTCTCTTCTTTCAATTCTTCTTGAAGACTCTTTGTCAAAGCATCTTGCAGTATGCGTACAGATTTAAAATCACAGCTCATTTTAATGATGTAATTTTCCAAATCAGTTTCCACAAAAACATTGGAAATACCATTTTTCTGCTCCATCAAGTATATAAAATGATTCACTCTTCCCTTTATTTCATCTCTGGATGGTACTTTTTTTCCATCTAAACTATCCAAAGCTAAGTATGAATTCAATTTTACTTTCGATGAGCTCAGATTCACATTGTACTTGAAAGTACCTGAACCATCGGGATTCATTGAAATATCATCAATGATTTCTATACAAGAAGTCATTGAAAATGCGATAATTAAAAAAAGAAAAATAGATTTCATAGATCAAAATTAATGAAAAAAGAGTTGGCAAAAATGATACCACAAAATATAGTTTTACCAAGGTCCAAACTACCCGTTTCCAAAGGAAGTCGTTATATTTGCAAAAAACTTACAGTCATGGAAAAATTTTCTACCGATAAAGCGCCGAAACCTGTTGGACTATATCCACATGCAAGAAAGGCTGGAAATTTGCTTTTTCTTTCAGGTGTAGGACCAAGAACTGCAGGTTCTGATTCAAACGACTCGGGAGTGCCCGGTTTAAAATTAGACCACAATGGAAATTTTCTTGAATTCGATTTCGAAGCACAATGTCGAAGCGTTTTTGATAACGTTAGAATTATCTTAGAAGAGTCTGGTTCAAGCTGGGACAAACTAATTGATGTGACTGTTTTTTTAGTGAATATGAAACGTGATTTTGCCGTTTACAATAAAATTTATGCTGAGTATTTCAAGGACAATTTGCCTTGCCGAACTACAGTAGAAATCAATTCACTTCCAACTCCCATTGCGATTGAGTTAAAATGTATAGCAACTATTTAAAAAAATAAAAAATGATTCGATTTATTATACGCTGTGTTTTAGCGTTAGCATCTATTTTCTTTACTGTATACCTTTTTGCAACAGGTTATTGGGGTTGGGGAATAATGATGATTTTAGTTACCGCAATTGTAATTTTGAGTTTCTTCCGAAATGAGAATATGATTTTAGCTTTGAACCAAATGCGTTTGGGGAATACAGACAAAGCAAAATATTACATGAATAAGATTACTCATCCTCAATTCATGCCAAGAAAACAACATGCGTATGTTGTTTTCTTACAAGCCGTATTAAACACGCAAGAATTAGGTTTTGCGAAAAGTGAGGCAATGTTAAGAAAAGCTCTTTCTTTAGGATTAAGAACTGGACAGGATAATGCCGTTGCTCGTATGCACCTTTCTGGAATATGCGCTCAAACAGGTAGAAAAGCAGAAGCTGTTTCACTTTTGGCAGAAGCAAAAAAACTGGATTCAACTGGCGCAATGCGTGAGCAAATTACGATGATGCAAAAGCAATTACAGGCAGCTCCATCTAAAAACCAGATGCGTATGGCAAGTATGCAAGGAGGTCGTAAGAAAACACCTCGATCAAGATAATTTGAAAAATACGGACCATAAGATCTTTACTGAGTTTTGTGACAATTATGAATTGTTGGATGCTGGTGGCGGTCAAAAATTAGAACGTTGGGGAGAAATTATCACCATTCGACCTGAGCGTCAAGCTTACTTCAAATCTGAGATTCCTTTCACTGAATGGGAGAAAACTGCCCATTGGAAATTTGTGGAAAAAACCAATTTAAAAGGAACGTGGAAAAATATAAACCCTGCTCCAAAAAAATGGGAATTCGAAACAAGGGGGATTAAATTTCAGTTGGAATTAACACAATACAAACACCTTGGAATCTTTCCTGAGCAAGAAATTAATTGGGGGTTTTTAGAGAAAAATCTTTCAGAGAAAAAACGCTTTTTAAACCTGTTTGCCTACACTGGAGCATCTTCACTTGTTGCTAAAAAAACTGGTGCGGAAGTTTTACATGTTGATTCGGTGAAACAACTTATTTCTTGGGCGAAAACCAATATGGAATTATCCAATTTGAGTGATATCAAATGGGTATTAGAAGATGCTTTAAAGTTTGCCCAACGTGAAGAAAAACGGGGCAATTCTTACGACATTATTCAAATGGATCCTCCTGCGTGGGGATTAGGTGCTAAAGGCGAAAAGTGGAAACTGGAAGACAAACTCGAAGAGCTTGTTAGAACCTCATACTCTCTTTTAAATCGAAAAGGTTGGTTGATTTTAAATACCTATAGCCCAAGTTTGCCACTTGGAGATTCACAAAGAATCATTGAGAAAATATTCAAGAAACAAGCAGAACTTTGTTCTGGTTTATGGATGAAAACCAAAACGAATAAAGAGCTTTACTTCGGCGATTTAATTCGAATTCAAAAAGATTAATTAACGATTAATCCAGTGTACAGGATTAAGACTTTGCACTCCGCTTCCAGAAACCAAATGTACTTCGAAGTGCAACACAGAAACTGAATAGTCAGGTTTCACGAACAGAGAACCGATTCCTTGTTTGGTGCTTACTTTATCTCCTACTTTTACATAAGTATTTTGCAAGTTTGAATAAACCGTTCGGTAATTTCCGTGTTTAAGAATTACAACTTTTCCTGCACCAGGAATATTCAAAACGCTGGTCACTTCCCCTTCAAATACAGCTCTAATTTCAGAGAATTTAGGCGCAGAAATATCTATTCCGTTATTATTTGTAAAGACATTTTCAAAAGTTGGGTGGGCATTTTTACCATAATTCTCAGTAATCGTACCTTTTTCCACAGGCCAAGGCAATTTACCTCTATTGGAAATAAAACTTTTATCCAATTCCGCGGTTTCGGTTCTTTCCTTAAAGGCAAAGTCGGACTCTGTTGGTTTAGTTGCGGTTGTTGTTGTTCCTGGATTATTTTTCTTCTTTTCAGCAGCTCTTGCGGCGGCCTCAGCTGCAGCCTTTGCAGCCGCTTTCGCCCTCGCTTCCTCTTCTTTTTTTCGTTTAGCCTCTGCTAATGCTATTTCTCTGCGAATTGCAGCCTCAATTTCATTACTAATGGCTTGTTTCTTTTTCTCGTCTGCTTTCAATTCAGACAAGAGGCGGTCTTCTTCTTGCTTAAATTTCTGATAAACCTTTTCTTGCTTTACTTTATCCGCTAAAATTATTTCTTTCTCTTTTTTCTTTTCTTGGAGAACAACCAATTTCTCAGATTTTTGTTTTTTAACCTCTTCAATTTCTCTCGAAATCAACCCTTGATGCTGCTTGATAATTACGAATTGCTTTTTCTGCAAATCAGCCATTTTTTCAAGGTATTTATTTCTCTTAATCGCTTCAAAATAAGAATCCGAAGAGAATATAAACATCAGTTTACCGAACTTATTTCTGTGCTTGTAGGCGTATATTACTAGTTGCTTGTATTGAGACTTTAAGATGGATAGTTTTTCGACTAAGTCCTTTATTTGCTGATCTTTTTTATCAATTGTATAATCAGCACTGCGTACCTGACGATCGAAATTCCTAACCAATTCCTCTCTAAAACGAACTTGATTATTGATTAATTTAAGCTCATTTAACGAGGCCTCTGATTCATCTTTTGTTTTATCCAATAAGAGTTTCGTATTCTCAATTTTTCTGAGAAGAATGTCTTGTTCTTTTTTTAATTTTTCCGCAGACGATTGTCCCAGCAAAATGGTGCTGAATAGAACAAAAACAATAAAAAGAAAATTACTCGCAATCTTCATAGCCTTCCGGAACAATAAAATATAATGGTTGAGGTTCATTTACCTCAACTCTATCATACGAAAGAGTTATCAAAAGGTTATTCCTTGCCGTAATTACTTTTATAACGACTTCTTGAGGTACATTCATCCCGCCAACGTTCTGCCTGGAGAGATAATCAATATATATACTTGCGGTATCGCTAGGGCTAAGAATTTCCATACCTTTCAGCTGTTTGGTGTCGTTGGTTAAAAAATATTTTATCGCAACATCATTCTCTTGTTTTTCAAGAATATTCACTCTTCTCATTTGTCTTTTTCGATGAGATGAAATAACGTATTGGTAAGGTTCGTGAATTTGAAAATATTTTTGAGTTGTATCATAATCCAATGGTATGCCCAAAAACAACTCCTCAATATTTCTAAAGCTAAAATCTACTCCAAAATTCTCCTTGATATATTCCATATCTGCCCGCGCAACACATTTGGCCTTTTTGTTAACCACGGTGAGGCTATCAGGAGTCACTAAAGCATTTACAACGGGTATGCTCAAATACGTAATAATCAAATTCATTGCAGTATCAACGTTCATTCTTAGTGAAGTTTTGAACGAATAGCTACTTGTCGTGTCTCTATACTTTGTTGATATTTTTGAATAGAAAAAAGTGGGTCTAACCTTTGAAAGACTATCCATGGATTCCAACAAATCATTTGTTCTAACCCTTTTCACTTTTACCATATCTGTTTCCGTCAATTTCTTGGCGCATGCGGTTAACGTTAATGATGCAATTAGAAACACTCTAAAAAACAGGCTCATAGTATTTTAAATTCTCTATTTTTTTATCCAAACTTTTATTCTTAGAACCCAACTTTTTAGCCATGTTCCAATATTTTAATGCTTCTTCTGTTTTGTTTAATTGAACGGATGCATCACCCATATGATCGAGTAAAAGAATATCTTCATTATCCAAAAGATAAGCTTTTTGATAATAATCCATTGCTCCTGAAAATTCAGATTTTTTAAACATTACATAACCGTAAGTATCTAAAAACTGAGGTTGATTAGGAGAAAATTCATTTGCCTTTTTAATCATGCTTTCTGCACGGGACAAATCTAGATTCTCAGATGCTAAACGATATGCATAATTGTTTAATAAAAGCGAGCTACGAGTATCCTTTTCCAAGGCTTTCAAATAATACTCATTTCCCTTTTTAACGTCCTTTTTGCCAAAATAAGCCTCACCCAATTGACCGTAAAACTCACCTTGTAATGGTTTGTCGTTCGTCACATATTCAACTCCAATTTGAAGCGTTGATATGGCCTGGTCGTACTTTTTCGTTTGAACATATGCGACACCATTTAAGAGATAAAATGATGTGCTATTTGGAAAATACTTTAACGCTTCTTCGCTGTCAGTTACCAAATCATCAAATTTTTGGGTTTGGTATTCCATAATCAAAACTTGGTTCCAAAGTGTATGAGCACCTTTTTCATATTGAAGGGCTTTCTTATAATTCACTAATGCTTCATCATCTTTTTTTAATTCTAAAAGGTAATCTCCCATCACGGAATAGGCTTTAGCCGATTCGGGATTTTGTAACAGAAATATATCAGCCAACTCCAATGCTCTTGGGTCCAATTTTTCACTCGGATCTTGCAATGAAACCAATACTTTCATTTTTGTATCAATGTCCACACCATCCCCTTCGAAAGCTTTTTTCAAAGCTGGAAAGTATTTTTCTTTATCTCCTTTTTGTCTGTATACATCTGCAATGAACAGCTGAACACGTCCATTCGTCGGGTCTGATTTTGCTAGATCTTCAAGTGTGCTAAGCGCTTTATCATTTTGTTTGGTTGAATAATAATAATCGACCAAAGTTGATAATAATTGAGCATCCTCTGGATGAACTTTTCTTGCATTTTCAATTTCCTGTAAGGCTTTTTTGTCGTCTTTTAACTGACGATAGAGTTGAAATTTTTGGATAGATATTTCAGGTATTACACCTATTTGATCTTCCGTTTTCGTTAACTGATCTATAGCTTGTTGCGTTTTTCCTGCTCTAACTAAGCATTCTGCATACGGATACAAAACTTCTGGGTTTCTCGGTTGAGCATTTACTAGCTTTTCAAATAACACAATCGCTTCATTAAATTGTTGTTTTTCAACATAGAAATAGGCCAATTCGCTCGTGTAATGCAGATTATCCGGATCAATTTTAACTGCTTTTTTAATTGCTTCGCCAGACTTTTCCGGTTTTCCTTGTACCAAATACAATTCAGAAAGAGCGTAATATACGGCATCATCATTTTGACGCATTGCCAAACATTCTTCAAAACCTTGAATCGCTTCGTTTATTTGTCCTTTGGTTTTTAAGCGAACACTTTCATGAAATTTTTCAATGTAAGCGTAATCAGCTTTGGAAATTGCTTTACTTTCGGAATTCTCAGCATTCTTTTTTGTCCCGCAGCTTGAAATAGCTACGCCAACAAATAGTAAAAAGAGTATTTTAATTACTTTCATTTATTCAATTACAGAAAAATCGCCGAGACTTATGTCACTTGCTTTACCACTGTAAATGGCTTTTGAACCTATCATAGAATCTTTCAAATTTGCATCTGAAACTTCCGTATCATTTTGTATTATACTGTTGACTATAATTGAACGTGCAATCTTCGTGCCTTTTCCTAAAGATACATGTGGGCCAACAACTGAATTTTCAATTATCACATTTTCCCCAATGAAACATGGTTCTATAACAACCGAATTCTTAATTTGTGCGCTCGCAGATTTCATATTCTTGCCAGCTGCTTTGTCAAATTCTAAAACACGTTGATTGGTAAAAACAGTGACTGGTTTATTTCCACAGTCTAACCATTCGTCTACTTTACCAGGCTTAAACTTCACACCTTTTTCGGTCAATCGTCGTAAACCATCTGGCAATTGATATTCACCACTTTTCATGATGTTGTTGTCAACTAGATATTCTAGTTCTTTTCTTAAATCTTCACCTTTTTTGAAATAGTAAATTCCAATCATGGCTAAATCAGAAACAAATGTTTGTGGTTTTTCAACGAAGTCGATAATTTCTCCTGCTTCATTCATTTTAACCACACCGAAGGCACTTGGATCTTCAATTTGGCTAACGTATAGGATTCCTTCGTCGCTAGGGTCAATTTTGAAATTTGCTTTAAACAAAGTGTCAGCAAAAGCGACCGTTACAGGGCCGTCTAAAAGTTCCTTTGCACATAAAACAGCATGAGCAGTCCCCAAAGGTTCTGTTTGATAATGTATTGTCCCTTTAGCTCCCAATTGAGCAGCAACCGCTATTAGTTCTTTTTCCACCTCAGCTCCAAAATCACCAATAACAAAACCAATTTCATCAATTTTTTCTGGGCAACTCGCCGCGATATCTTCTACCAAACGGTGAACTATTGGTTTTCCTCCAACGGGAACCAATGGTTTAGGAACTGTTAATGTATGTGGGCGAAGACGACTACCACGTCCTGCCATAGGGATGATTAATTTCATTCGTAATAATTTATTTTACTCCTGTGCTACCGAATCCTCCGGCACCACGTTCAGTTTCACTTAATATTTCTGCTTTTACCCATTCCGCTTGTTCCACTTGGGCAAAAACCAATTGAGCAACTCGCTCACCGTTTTCTAAGATAACAGTTTCATTGGAAAGATTGATTAAAATCACTCCCACTTCTCCACGATAATCTGCGTCAATTGTTCCTGGAGAATTCAAAACTGTCAATCCTTTTTTCAAAGCCAATCCACTTCTAGGGCGAACTTGACATTCGTAACCGTGAGGAATTTCAAAGAACAAACCAGTTTTAATCAAAGACCGTTCCATAGGTTTAAGAACAACGTTTTCTGTCAAATTTGCTCGAACATCTAAGCCTGCGCTTGAGGCCGTTTCATATGCTGGCAACTCGTGACTGGATGTATTGATAACCTTTATTTTCATTGATTTGAATTGGAATTCAAAAGTACGAAATTATGACGGTCAATTGATTTGGATTTTGAGTTTATCTCTTGATTTATAATCAATAATAAACACTAGAGTAGTAAATTAAGCTGTTTTGGCAAAAGGATTTTCCAACTTATAAACTAGAAATACGAAACCAAGTAACAGAATATTTTTAAGTGTGTAATTAATTATTACACTCTCGAAATCAATAGATTTACCTATGAAAAAGAAGAGAATAGCCACACCCAAGTAAAGGAAAAATTTACGCAAATTGTATTTGATTGGGTAGTATTTTCTAGAAAGCAGATAAGAAGCAATCATTTGTGACGCATAAACTACTAAGGTCGCCCAAGCACTTGCCGTAAAACCATAAATTGGTATGAATAGCACGTTTATTACAATTGTAATGATTGCCCCACCTATGGCAATGAAAGCGCCAAATTTAGTCTGCCCAGAAAGCTTGTACCAAATACTTTGATTAAAATAAATTCCAAGAAAAACATTCGCTAAAAGCAAGATTGGGACAACGTGCAACCCGACATGATAAGCTTCATTTCGTATAAATCCTTTAAAGAAATCTATGTTTAGACTCACCAATAAAAAAACTGCGCAGACTGCTGCCACGAAGTAATTCATGATTTTTCGATATTGCTTATCACGGTCTAAGTCCTTGCTTCTTGCAAAAAAGAAAGGTTCAGCAGCGTAACGATAGGCTTGCAAGAAAATAGTCACCAGCATGGCAAGTTTGTAGCATGCACTATAAATTCCCACTTGCTCATCTGCGTATTGAAGCGACTCTACTGTTCCTTGATAAAGAATGTGTTTTAATAAAATTCTATCAATCGTTTCATTCACAATTCCAGCCAATCCGGCTATCATCAGGGGAAATGAGTAATACACAAGTTCCTTAACAAAGTCTATTTCAACTTTAAACTGTATACCTATAAAGTCTTTGTAAAGTGCAATCGGCTTGATTAAAGAAGACACCAAATTGGCAATTAAAATGAAAATTACACCTTCCGCTGGCTCTTCAGGATTGAAGAGTACAAGCATGAAAAACAAATTCAGGCCTATGTTAAATCCTATACTCGTCATTTGAATAGCTGCGAATTTCAAGGCCTTTTCTTCAGCGCGTAATTTTGCTAAAGGCAATGCAGAAACAGCATCAATGATTACAATTACACCAAGTAATATAATATACTCTGGATGGTCGCTGAAGAGCATCGCATCGGCAATAGGTTGATACAAAAGCAATAGACTGATTGCAAAAGTTCCATTAACCAATAATACACTTAGAAAACTACTGCGAAAAACTTCTGCTTTATCCTCCCTTTTCTGAAGAAAATGAAAATAGGCAGTTTCCATTCCAAAGGTCAAGGTGACGATTAAGAATGCCACCCAAGCATATAATTCAGAAACAACACCGTATTCGGCAGGGTTGACGAAAACACTCGTGTAAAGTGGAACCAACAAGAAATTCAGAAAACGCCCAACTATGCTAGGCAAGCCATAAATAGCTGTTTGACCGAGTAATTTCTTGATGGGATTTGACACTATCCTCTAAAATTTGGTTTGCGTTTTTCTAAAAATGCAGTTGTTCCTTCTATGAAATCTTTTGTTCCGAAACAATTTCCAAATTCTTTAATTTCTTCTTCAAAACCATTTGTTCCATCGATGAAATTTGCATTTACCGCATTGATAGCTGATGTAATTGCAGTTTTAGAATTGTTCAAGATTTTGCTAACGATTTTTTCGCATTCCGCTATCAGTTCGTTTTGTTCAACAACGGCGTTTACCAATCCCCATTTCAGAGCATCTTCAGCATTTATCATTCCAGCAGTGAAAACCATTTCATTTGCTTTTCCGCGTCCTACCAATTGAGCTAAACGCTGTGTTCCACCATACCCAGGAATTACTCCTAATGAAACTTCCGGCAAGCCCATTTTTGCGTTGGAACTAGCAACACGAATGTGCGAACACATGGCTAATTCCAATCCACCGCCTAGTGCAAAACCGTTGACAGCAGCGATAACTGGAATTGACATTTTCTCAACAAAATCGAATAAAATGTTTTGACCATTTCTTGCTAACTCTCCACCTTGAGCCTCGGAAAAATCAGCAAATTCTTTGATATCTGCACCAGCTACAAAAGCCTTTTCGCCAGAACCGGTAAGAATAATTGCTCCCATTTTTTGGTCAGTATTCGCTGCGGACAAAGCTTTATTCAATTCCTCAATCGTTTCCTTGTTCAAGGCATTCAATTGATTTGGTCGATTTATCGTTATGATTTGATATTGATCTTTTTGATCAACGAGAATGTTATTGTACATGGGAATTCAATTTATAAAACAAAAATAAGATTTTTCTTCGCTTGGTATAGATTAAACGATTGCTATTCGAATTGAATAAAACGAATTGTTGAATCTGACAGAATATAATCTGGGATGGTATCTCCCCATTGCCATTTTACACAAGAGATTTTATATCCTGCTTTTTTCAAGGCTTTAATTTTTGCTTCACTAAGTATTCCTGAAATTACTTTTGTGTCTTTAAAAAATTGCCATTGAATATTACCTTGGCCACGTAAAAATCCATTTAGCACAATGTCTTTCTTTTTTCCCTGATCTTGAGAATTTATAAATTGCAGTTGCAAATTCATAAGATTCGCTGTTCCTTTCTGTTCCGTATCTTCTTTGAAGCCATACTCTTCCAATGTCTTAATTGGCTTGGAAACAGCATTTCCAAAAACTAAAAACACGACAATAAAGCTTAAACCCATCAAATATTTGTTGTCAATTGAATCAATTGCTTTTGCCAGGGGATAGGAAATTAACAAAATTAAGAGAGGAAATGCTGGAGCGACAAAAGAGTTCATTTTTGTGACCGCAATGGTAAAGAAAACGTAAACGAGTAAACTTGAAAATGCAAGAACTAACCAAAGCATTTTTGTCCTTTTTTCCGCTGATCTTAACGCAAAAGCTGAAAAAATCAATAAAAAGAGAATGGCTTCTCCACTAAAAAGCACATTTGAAATAGTATCAAAATGAAAATCCCATTCACCCACATGGCCTTCGATAACCTCAAAAAAGTGACGGCTATTGTACTCCATTTCAAATTTCGCTTCTTTGGGAAATCGGATGAAAATATAAATTTGCCAAGGCAAAGAAACGAGTAAAGCGATGACTAATGCCTTTAAAAAAGGCAGAATCTCTATTGCTTTCGTTTTATACCAATCGAAACAAATAAGTAATGCCCAAGGAGCAAAAATTAAAAGTCCAACGAGCCATTTTGTAAGTATGGCGCAACCGACAAAAATCCCTATCCATTTTACCCATTTTTTGTTTTCTGAAGTATAGAATTTAAACCATGCCCAGAAGGACAAAAGCACATATATCATAAAAACAGAATCATTATGATCTGTACCAATTCGCCCAGACAAAAGTCCTAAAGGAAATGCAGAAACCGAAAATATTAATGCTGCCAGAAAACCCAAATTTCTATTCAGCATCATTTTGCCCATATCGTATAGAACCAAAGTCCCAGCGACATGTAAAAGTATTGATGGGAGTCTAACTGCATATGCCGTTGCACCTAAAAATTTAACGGCCACAGCAATTTGATACAAAAACAATGGTTGTTTGTGTAACCAAGTTTGGGAATTGGCCCATCCCTCAGGATGCCAAAGAGAAGGGTCAAGATCTATTAATCTAGGATGAAATGGTTTGGCTGCCAAATTCTTTCCAACCAAAGCATGAAATTGCTCATCCCAGCGATACAAGTACGGTGAAAAAAGTGCAAAGGCAGAAGCCAAAGAAAAAACAGTAAGAGCAAAGGAAGCTCCAAACCACTTATTTTTTTTTACAAAAAGTACGATTGTTAAAACGAGCAAAACCAACCAAGCGACCAAGAAAACTTGAGCAGAACCTGGAATATTTGGCCACATTTCACTCATCAGCTTTTACGCAAACGCTTGTAGAGTTTTATGAGCATCATCAAGCCAATTGCTACTAAGAAAAAAGCTAAAGTTGCTTTCCACCAAGATAATCGTCCTTGCATTTCGACGAGGAAAATAATTGCCACCAGACAAAGTGTGGCTAATTCATTCCACATGCGAAGTTGATTTGATTTCCATTTGAATATGCCTTTTGCCAGTTCAAACATCTTCTTTTGACTGATAAAATGATAGATTAAAAGCACCAAAACAAAGGTCAATTTGATGTGCATCCAAGGCTGTTCGAGTAAAATGGGATTTAAAATCAACATCCAAGTGCCGAAAATGAAAGTCAAAATCATAGCGGGAGTTGTAATAATCCACCACAATTTTTTTTCCATGATTTGGAATTGTTCGCTTAAAGCTGTTTTCGCTGCTTCCTCTTTTGCTTGAGCCTCGGTATGGTAAATGAAAAGTCGCGGCATATAGAACAGGCCAGCAAACCAGCTCACAACGAAAATAATATGTAATGATTTTATGATATCGTAGTCCACGAGGTGAAATTACGAATTACGAATTAATTAATTGCGAATGAGTTTCTCAAATTCGTAATTGACTAATCGAATAGATTTATCAAATCATCATTACTCAATGATTTAATCACGGAAGCATCCGTTCTAACCAAATCATCTGCCAATTCTTTTTTGGATTCTTGCATACGCATGATTTTTTCTTCCAGAGTGTTTGGACAAATTAAGCGAACGGCTACAACATTTTTCTTTTGACCAATTCGATAACATCTGTCGATGGCTTGATTTTCAACCGCCGGATTCCACCATGGATCAACAATGTATACATAATCAGCTTCTGTTAAATTCAACCCTGTTCCGCCTGCTTTTAAACTGATCAAGAATACTCGAACCTCGTCATCATTCTGGAAACGGTGAACAATTTCTTCCCGATTTTTCGATTTTCCAGTTAAATACTCGTGTGAAATTTCCGCTTTGTCCAATTCTCTTCGAATCAAATCAAGCATAGTTACGAATTGAGAGAAGACTAGAATTTTATGATGTTTGTGTCGGCTTTGAATCTCTTTCATCAACACTTCCATTTTTGCCGATTCGTGACCATAATCAACATCTTCTGGCAAAAGTTTTGGAGAATTACAGATTTGACGAAGCTTGGTTAAACCTTGAAGAAGCAGAATACTTTTGTTGGAATCGTGTTCTACCGTATCTCGACTCAACAAAGATTCACGAATATCATTTCGATACGAGTCGTATACTTGTCGTTGCTCCTCACCCATTTCACAGAATAGAACCATTTCTGTTTTTTCAGGAAGCTCTTTTGCGACTTGTTTTTTGGTTCTGCGCAATAAAAACGGATTGATTTTATTTTGCAATTCTTTCGCTCGTGCAGAATCTTTGAACTTATCAATAGGAATAGAATACTCGTCGCGGAAACGATTTTGTGAACCGAATAAGCCAGGAATTGCGAATGAAAATTGAGCAAATAAATCGAAAGTATTGTTTTCGATTGGTGTTCCTGTTAAAACGATTCTGTTTCGAGAATTTAATAAACGCGCAGCTTTGTAACGCATTGAATCTGGATTTTTTATGGCCTGCGATTCATCTAAGAAAACGTAATCGAAATCGAATTTCTTTAATTTACTAATGTCTGAAAGTAGCGTTCCATAAGTCGTTAAAATGACATCATAACCTTTAAAAACTTCTACACTTTTTACTCTGTTGGTTCCGTAATTGTTCAACATTTTCAATGAAGGAGCAAATTTCTCGATTTCTCGATTCCAGTTGAAAAGTAAAGAAGTTGGAACAACGACTAAATGCGTTTTGTTGTCTTTTTGTTCTTTCAAAGAAAGGATGAAGGAAATGATTTGAATGGTTTTCCCCAAACCCATGTCGTCAGCTAAACAACCGCCAAAATTGAATTCATCGAGGAAGTGCAACCAGTTTAATCCTTCATGCTGGTAATCGCGCAAAACACCATTCAGTTTCTTTGGTATTTTTACACTTTTTACGTTCTGAAAAGAACTGATTTTCATTTTTAAATCATCAATTTCTTTTAAAATATCCGTATCAATTTGTTCATCCTCAAAAAGATCATTTATAAGCGAATAATTAATTTTTGAAATTCGTATTTTACCTTCCACCATATCTCCAGAGCGGAAATATTTACTGAATTTTTCTATCCATTCTTCAGGTAACAATCCGTGTGTTCCATCGCCCAGTTTGACATAATTCGTTTTGTTGCGAATCGCTTTTTGAACTTGTTGTAAAGTTGCCGTTTGGTCGTTGAATTTAATTTTCGCCGAAGTTTCAAACCAATCGAGTCCACTAGAAACACCAATATTAACCGATATTTTTGCTGGATTCCAATTGTTGTTTTTCAATTCTTTGAAACCTAGAACTTCTATGTTCATCAATTTCCATTCACTGAAAGCAGTAATGAACCATCCTTCGTTATAGAAGTTTTTCTTGTGAATGTAGAAATGATCGAAACCTGTTAATTGCTCTTCAAAACTTTCGTGCTGACGAATCAACATTCCGATGAATCTGTCCTCTTCGTTTTTATCTCTTTCTATGGTGAACCACTCTCCTACCTCATCAATTCCAGACAATTGTTTCATACTTAAAACGGGGACTTCCATTTTTCCGTAGCGAATGGCAGGCGTAATCAGAATAAAATTCTCGGATTCAGATAGATAAATGGTTTTCGTAGGCTCTTTCTTTTCTAAGAAATAGGCTTTTTGTTTTTTTGTAGCTTCCTTTTTGAAAGCATAATTGACTTGAACTTTATCTTCTAAATTGGACAAGTATTTATCGCTGAATTCTTCAAACTTCTCCTTCGGAACCAATAAACGGAATCGATGTTCTTTGAAAAAACGATACAAATTGTATTTGTGAACATGGTCTAAGATGAAAACCTTTTTTTCAAATTCAAACAAATAACGACAAGCCAATTTCAATTTTTTGAATTCAATTTTTCTATCGTTTAAATTCAAAAAAGGCAATATTTCAAAGAACTCGTCTTTCTGTTTTACGTCCAGTGTGATAAATGCTGAACTTTCGAATGATAAATCAATTTCTCTTGTATTCCGGGCATTTGGTGAGCCATTGATATCTTCATCCGTTAAATAAAACTGAACACCAAGTGGGTTTTTTACGACTCCACGCAAAACCTTCAATTGTGTCGCAGGATCTTTCTCTCCATGCATCGTTCCTTTGAAATAAGAAACCGCGCTTAAGAATCTTAAAACTTCCGTATCATCCGTATTTTGCATTTCTACAGAAGGACTAATCGTTCGAAAAGGATTTTTTGGTTTTCCCGCAACGGTTAAATCTGCTTCGAATAATGTTAAATCGATTTCCTCTCGATATGGGTTTTCAGAAAATGCCACACCACGAATAGTGTTTTTCATTTTCTGAAGTATCGTTTTCTCATCAAATTTTAGGTTATCGGAGAAGAGTAATTTTTCAATTTTCGCTTGTCCTTGATCGTCAAAACGAGGAATTTCTTTCATTTTCAATTCAACCGAAATCGAACCTCGATTGGATTTCAATTCGAAATAATCATCCAAGTTGGGTAAATCTCCCAAGCCATATTGATCTGCAGAACGTTTGAAAGCAATGTGCCGTTTCTCGTATGAAAAATACATCTTCATGCTATCCGTTTCTATAATTCTAGAAAGAGCGGTAGCTTGATGTAGACAAATTTCGTCCTTCGGATTGTTGCAATCGCAGGTTAAAATCAATTGTTTGTCTACTTCCTGAACAGCAACGAAAACCGCATGCTCTTCTTGAAAAGCTGTAGTAATAAAAAAAGTCGCTGCATTTATTTCTATTCCTTTCAAATAACAACCTTGCGCGTGTTGGAATTGGCGCGGATGTCTGCCTGAATGTTCAGCAATAAAATCCACATCCAATTCATCGAAAGTAAAATCACTGATAATCAAAAGTTCAACTTCATCATTCGAAGTTTTGTCAATTACTGTTGATATTCTTTCGCTTCGTTTTTTACTCATTTTGGTATTGGGTCGACTTGCAAAGATGGGAATTATTCATATCATGGATGAAAAAACTCAGACACTCTTTGGAATAATTCATATCTTTAATTCTACTTTGCCAAATTAATTTTCATGAAAGCTCTTCTCACGCTCGCTTTAATTTCTTTTTTCATTTTCGTTCAATCTGCATCTGCTCAGCAATGGATTGACAAAAAATACTCCTACGACAGTTTGATGAACGTAACTTACGGTACATCAATTGATTTTTTAGGCAATGCAGAATCGCACAAAATGGATATTTACTTGCCGAATTGTGATGATGCAGCGCATATTTCACGTCGACCATTAATTGTATTTATTCATGGAGGAGCTTTCATCGCAGGTAGTAAAGACGAAGTAAATCTGCAAAGCATGTGCAAGCAATACGCACAACGCGGTTACGTGACGGCATCCATTGATTACCGATTAGGTTTTGTTTCTGATGACGCATCGCATACGTGTAATTTTCCAAATTACAGTTGTGTTTTCGCAGCTGATTCTGCTGAATGGCATAGAGCTTATTATCGCAGCGTGCAGGATGGAAAAGGAGCTTTACGTTATTTAATCAATCGTAATGCGCAATTCAGAATAGACACGAATAATGTTTTCGTTGCTGGAGAAAGCGCCGGTGCTTTTGTGTCGCTTGGTGTAGCATTAATGGATACAATAAATGAAAAATTACCACTAGCGAACGCAACAAGTTCTGTTCCTGCGCCGAATGCAAATACCTCAAGTTGTGTTTACAATGTGGGCAAGACCTTTCCAGCGATGATTGCACGTCCCGATTTGGGTGATATCCACGGAACCATTGAACCAACAACGATAAATTATACCATAAAAGGCGTTGGAAACATGTTTGGTGGAATGATGTCCGATTTATTGAAATACAGCAAAGCAGGCCCAAAACCACAAATATACTCCTATCACCAACCTTGCGACATGGTCGTTCCAATTGATTCTGCAAAAATTTATGCTGGACTTTCGTGGTGCATGACCAATGGTTACAATTGTAATGGAATTTCTAATACTCCTAAAGTATATGGAAGCCGTGCATTTTCTTCTTTCAATACAACGAATAGTTACGGTTATACGATTTCAAATAATTTCACTGCAACTAATTTCCCTTTTAACTTTCTTTTTGGACCAGGAAGTTGCGCAGATCAGGTGAATAATCCGTGCCATGCTTACGACAACTTCGGAAATCGATTGAATCAATTAGCAGCCTTTTTTGCTCCTTTGGTTTCTACTTCACCAATTTGTGATACAACATTTTTTACAACTGGAATAACGCAATTGGATCTCGAAAAAGATTTGACATTATTCCCAAATCCAGCGAGTGAGACGTTTACTATTCGTCAGTTGACTTTTGAAAAAGCGAACTATTCTATTCATGACAACCAAGGTCGATTGATTCAATCAGGTGAATTGAAAATAGGCGATAATCTTATAACTTTACACAACAATATTATGAGTGGATTGTATTTCGTGAGTGTTCACAAAGGAGAAATAAGAGCCGTTAAAACGATTAGTTTTCGCAAAAATTAAATTGACAAAATCGATAATGAACAGTTCACTTGAAAATTTAATCGAAGCCGAAAAAAAAGCGCAGGTTCTTTTTGACACCATAGAAAAACGAAAGTTAGTAGAAGTTGGTAAAACCGAATTGGAGCTAAACAAAGAAGTGTATGATTTGGCTTATGAGTTGTTCGGTATTCGAAAATTTTGGCACAAGCGAATTGTTCGTTCTGGTAAAAACACGCTTTTGCCTTACAAGGAAAACCCACCTGTTCTCACGCTCCATAAAGACGATATTCTATTCTTTGATTTCGGTCCTGTTTTCGATGATTGGGAAGCGGATGTCGGTAAAACTTACGTACTTGGAAGCAACACTAAAAAGCTGAAAATGAAAGCTGACGTTGAAAATGCTTGGTATGAAGGAAAAGACTTTTACGTTGCAAATAAAAACGAACTGACCGGTGCAGATTTTTACAATTACACCAAAGAATTCGCCAAAAAATACGGTTGGGAGTATGGAAATCACCATTGCGGACATTTGATTGGAAACTTCCCCCACGAAACGATTTTAGGTGAAGAAGTGAGTAATTACTTACACCCTGATAATGACATGCGAATGGCCGAATTAGACGTTCTTGGAAATGAACGCCATTGGATTTATGAAATTCATTTTGTTGATTTAGAATTGGAGATTGGGGGATTTTTTGAGCAGCTTTTGTGTTGAAAAATACTTAAAACAAATAAATCCAAGCATTTCGAAATGGCTTGGATTTATTTAGACGTTATCTAGATTTATTTGATTACTAATCTATCTATTTGATTACTATTTTTAGTTGATACTGTTACAAAGTAAACGCCGGCTGGAGCATCTAAAGAAATATTTACGCTCGAGATATTTGATTTTCCATTCACCATTTCTCTTCCCGACATGTCAGAAATTGAATGCGAAAATTTTGATCCTTGCCCCGATTCTATTTGGAAATCTCCACTTGTCGGGTTTGGAAACAATTTAAATTGAACGATCTCTTTAGCTGAATCATTTATCCCTAAAATTGATTGAGAACAATTGCCATCAGTTGAAATATCATGGAAATTTTGAACGAGATCTGCTGTAATAAGTAATTCATCAACATTTTCAATGTTGTCATTTCCACTTCTATTATAAACAAAAGCGTAAGTCATTTTTTTCGCCATCGCAGGCGTTAGTGTTCCTATATTGATGGCCATTGAAGTCCTTCTATCTCCATTTGGATTAAGTCCTTTCATAACATTGTATGACCCTGCTCCTGAAATTGGAAACCCATTTTGTCCGCTTAAACTAACGGCCGAAGTCAAGTTATCTGTCAAACATACAGCTCCGAAACTTGGTGGATTTAGTCCATATCCTTGTTCATCATTGCTATCATTGTAATAATATTGTAAATTTCTGAGGGAGTCACAACCTACGTAATCGTCTTGACTATTTCCCAAATCGCCATCCATTATCAAACCAACATGAAAATCATAAAGGGTTTGGACGCCTCTATTTATCATTTTTACATCCATGAATGTTGTGTTTCCAATATCACCTGGTTGATCGTATTGATAGTACATATAATGCAATTCCAAACCAATAGGAACAGTTCCTGATCCGTGATTGTTAGCCTTGTCATTCATAATAAAGAAAGTCGCCTTGTCTCCTTATATACAGGGATAATCTCCATCCAATGCATTATAATTTCCATCGTTATTCAAATCAACAAATGGTACTAAATAGAAATCAAACCCTAGCGCTACATCTCCATGAGCTGGCCAGGATGCTATATCAGCAGGAACGATATAGCCAGGGTTTAGAAAGTTCAAAACATGTTGTTCAATTTCAGCTTTAGTAACTGTCCACATAGTTTGTGTCCAACTTCCAGTAGGTAATGGATATGCAGTTCCGCTCATTGTCAAGGGACCTGGCCATACATCTTGAGAAGTTGTGCCTAAGCTGTTATTAGCCATTTTTAATTGGCCATTTGCATCTACACCACCATACCACATTGCTGCCGAATAAATTGTATGTAATCCTGATCCTTTTGGAATTTCATATCCTGGCAGAAATCCACCGCTACTAAACATAGTACCATTGTCAGATAAGCAAACTTTAGCATTATTTGTATCCAGAATAGATTGTGCGTTTATTCCACCTATGAAGATTAGACTCAAGGAAATAATATAGAACTTTTTCATATTACTGTTTTTATAGGTTTATAGTAAACATAGAAATCTCATGTTGAATCAACAGAATATTATCAGCCATAAACAAGGGAATAAATACAGGTCTAATTATTTCATAATTACCAAAAAATCATTGAGATATGATTTTGGCTCAAAGATTTCCGCCTTTAAATCCTTTTCCATATTTAAAAAATATACTATTCAAAAGGTTGACCAATTCTAAAAGCTTGTAGTAATCGCTTCAAAAAAATGCTCAAAACATTAAATACTAATAAACCCCTCAACTCCTTGATTCAAAGCATTTGCAACACCACACATTTTACTTATCTTTGCACCCTTAAAATTCAGTAAAAGATGGAATTGTCCAGTTTAGAAGTACAAAGAAGAGAGTCGCTTGATAAATTGCGCGACCTTGGTATCGAACCTTATCCGGCAGCGTTGTATGACGTAACGGATTACGCTAAGGAAATAACAGATTCTTTCGAAGAAGGTAAGAAGGTGACTATCGCTGGGCGAATGATGTCGCATCGTGTGATGGGAAAAGCTTCTTTTGCTGAGGTTCAAGATTCTTCAGGAAGAATTCAGTGCTACTTTAATCGTGATGAAATTTGCCCAGGTGAAGACAAAACGATGTACAATGAAGTTTTCAAGAAATTACTCGATTTAGGTGATTTCATTGGCGTGAAAGGATATTTATTCAAAACGCAAGTAGGTGAAATTTCCATTCACGTTGAAGAATTTACACTATTAAGTAAAACTTTAAAACCACTTCCTACAGCAAAAACAGATGCTGACGGAAGAGTTCATGATGCATTTACAGACCCCGAAATGCGTTACCGCATGCGCTATGTCGACATGGTCGTTAATCCAAAGGTGAAAGAAGTGTTTATGAAACGGACAAAACTGTTCACAGCCATGCGAAATTTCTTCAATGACGCCGGTTACATGGAAGTTGAAACGCCAATTTTGCAATCTATCGCTGGAGGAGCTGCTGCTCGCCCGTTTATGACACATCACAACGCATTGGACATTCCTTTGTACATGCGTATTGCTAACGAATTGTATCTGAAAAGATTGATTGTTGGTGGTTTTGACGGTGTCTACGAGTTTTCTAAAAACTTCCGAAACGAAGGAATGGACAGAACGCACAATCCAGAATTTACAGCAATGGAAATCTATGTTTCATACAAAGATTACAACTGGATGATGGATTTCACGGAGAAGTTGTTGGAACATTGCGCTATACAGGTTAATGGAACTACTGAATCCACTTTCGTTGATCATAAAATCAATTGGAAAGCACCATACAAACGCGTTACCATGCGACAGTCAATTATTGATTTCACTGGATTTGACATCAAAGGAAAATCAGAAGATGAATTGAGAACCGCTGCCAAAGGAATGGGAATTGCGGTAGATGAAACCATGGGTGTTGGGAAATTAATCGACGAAATATTCGGAGAAAAATGTGAAGGAAACTACATTCAACCAACATTCATTACCGATTACCCGAAAGAAATGTCACCGTTGTGTAAAGTGCATAGAGACGACCCAAGTTTGACGGAGCGTTTTGAATTAATGGTTGCTGGAAAAGAAATCGCCAATGCGTATTCAGAATTAAATGACCCTATCGATCAGCGCGAACGTTTTGAAGAACAAGTAAAATTAGCCGAAAAGGGCGACGACGAGGCAAGTGGATTAATCGATCAAGATTTCTTACGAGCTTTGGAATACGGAATGCCTCCAACTTCTGGTTTAGGAATTGGAATGGATCGTTTGATCATGTATTTAACGAACAATCCTTCAATTCAAGAAGTTTTATTTTTCCCTCAGATGCGTCCAGAAAACTTCCATGAAAAGAAAGGTCCAGAATTAACTGACAACGAAAAAATCATTGTTGGCATGCTTGAAAAAGGAGGCCGAATGGATTTGAATGTATTGAAAACTGAGACTGGTTTCAGTGGTAAGCAATGGGATGTTGCCATCAAAGGATTAGCAAAACATGGTTTGACCAAAGTTGAGAAAACGGAGGAAGGGTTATTTGTGGAATTGACCTAACGGTCATTGATGCACATTACGCTTAAATTTGAAGCCTAACGGCATTTGAAGTTCGCGGGCTCACATTTAGGATTCGTGGACTGTCATTTTAATCTTTGTGAGCTTCGCGCCTTCTTTGCGAACTTTGTGATTAAATCACGACCTTGTGCTTCAAAGTAAAGTCCTGCAGTCCTGGCTCCAATTGTCTTGGCTCCAATTTCACTACCTTATTATGGGCCAAAAAATATTAAAATGTACACCTGTCCAAAGTGCGATCGTAAATTTAAAGTCAACAATCAGTCGCACATGTGCACGACGAATACGATTGATGATTTGTTTGTTGGGAAACCGGACAATGTAGTATTGGCTTTTGAATCTGTTTTGAACATTACGATGGATTGGGAACCACAGTCGATAGGTGCTTCGGTAAATACTATTATTTTCACAAATAAAAAAGCTTGGTTAATTGTTAGACCAATGTCAAAAGAGCTGGATGTGAAGTTTTATTACTCTGAACCACTTGATAACGGAATGATATTTAAAGTCGTTCCATACGGCCGGCAGTTTGGGCATCATATTCGTCTTAAAAATGGCGAACAAGTTACTAATGAGATTATTGACTTACTGAGAAAAGGTTTTGACCATGGTTTAAAAGGATGAGAAACATCTTTTTCTAAGAGCCATAAAGTCCTAAAATAGAGCCATTTTCATAAAATATTAATAAATTCAAATATTTAGTTTACCTTTGTATAAATTATTTAATAAAATTACAATGAATAAAGGCACAGTAAAATTCTTCAACGAAACAAAAGGATTTGGTTTCATCACAGAAGAAGGCGCAAACAAAGATCACTTTGTACACGTATCAGGATTAATCGACGAAGTACGCGAAGGTGACGTTGTTGAGTTTGAATTAGAAGAAGGTAAAAAAGGCTTAAACGCGGTAAACGTTAAAGTTATCTAATATACTTTTAAGAATTTCAAAATGAAATGGTCCGCTTGTTCTTCAAGCGGACTTTTTTTTTGAACTAATGTCTATATTCACAAAAAACAATTCAAATTTTTATTTGTTAAGGAAATATGCTTCATTATACCAAAATTCTTCATCCGACAAATAGCCAGTGGGTAACTTTTGTGCATGGCGCAGGCGGTAGCAGTGCAATATGGTACAAACAATTGAAAGCATTTAAGAAAGACTTCAATGTCCTTCTAATTGACCTCCGCGGCCATGGTAAATCAAAAGAGCCGATTTATAAAAAATTCAAGCGATACACTTTTGATACGATAAGCGATGAAATCATTGAAGTTTTAGATCATTTAAATATTACAAGCTCACACTTTGTTGGAATTTCTTTGGGAACAATACTTATTCGCGAAATTACCGAACGTTATCCTGAACGAACGAGCAGTTTAATCATGGCTGGGGCAGTTATGAAACTGAATTTACGTGGACAAGTTTTAATGCGATTCGGAGCTCTTTTCAAATCTATTATTCCATATTTAATACTATATCGCTTATTTGCCGTTATAATAATGCCTAGGAAGAAGCATCGCGAATCTCGCTTACTCTTTGTTAATGAAGCCAAGAAACTGCGTCAAAGTGAATTTAAACGTTGGTTTACGCTTATTTCAGAAGTCAATCCTCTTCTGCGATTTTTCAGGATAAAAGAATCAGGAATTCCGACTCTTTATGTTATGGGTGAAGAAGATCATATGTTTTTGCCTTCAATTTCTAAATTGGTTAAAAATCATTTGAGTACTCAACTGGTCGTAATTCCAGCATGCGGTCATGTCGTGAATGTAGAAAAACCTGAAATTTTCAATTCGACTGTGATCCATTATTTAGGGAACCTGTCTAAATAAACTTGGAAAAAGTTAAAAGCTCCTACCTCAAAAGAAGTAAGAGCTGTACTTTTCTATACTATATATCGGTTTAATTATCGAAAGAGTCCGGTGAAGTATTTATAACTTTTAAATTCTCCACCCCTGTTTTCACGACTCTAAACTCTGTTCTACGGTTTTTCTCATGTTCCTCTTCTGAACAGTTAGAAAACACATTTCCTTCGCAACCGCAATCATTCAGCAATCGAGACTCTCCATATCCTTTTCCGTATATACGGGATGGGTTCGTAATTTTGCTTTTTATATAACCCGCGGAAGTTTTTGCTCGTCGGTCAGAAAGCTGCTCGTTATAAGCGATACTCGCTCTACAATCAGTGTGAGCGCCTAATTCAACCTCCATTTCGGGATATTTATTCATGATCGCAATAATTTTGTCCAATTCTATTTTCGCATCTTGACGAATATTGTATTTGTCCAAATCGAAGTTGATAGGATTAATTCTTACAAACGCGGCTAAATCCTTGTTTGTCATTTGTTCTACCTCCTCAGGAGTTAACTCTTTTTCTAAAGTCAACCCACCGACTAGCATTTGATGAATATCGATAATCCCCGGTTTAGAAATTTTCCCGTTATAGAACAATGTTTTTGGAGTATAACCTACTTTCATTAAATCAATGTTCAATGAAACGGTATCATCAATAAAATGATTTAAAATCGATTTCAATGCAAGACCCGTTTCTGGAGTTTTCAACTCTAAGAATTTTTTTCCGGTAAAATTGTCAGTGAAACTCATAGTTACACTATCCATCGGTAAACCTGTTTTACTATCAACAACCAAGGCATTATTTTCTAGTCCAAGAAACTGCACTAACTGTAAATCTTTTTTCAGAAGTTTTGTTTCTAAAGCCAATTCTTTCGTATCAAAAGTTAAGTTGTTTTCAAAGTACTTTTCTTTCGTTGCTTTGACTTGATAACCCATATCCGGCGCCAAAGAAAAGTTGTATTTTCCTTCAGAATCAGTGATTGTTGATGCAATGACAGACCCATCATTATCAAGTAATTCTACATTAACGTTGGGAAGAATAAGTTTTGTTACTCGATCAGTTATGAGACCCTCTATTTTTAAATCGAGAATCAAAGATTCTATAAGCTTGTATGAATATATATCATCATCCCCTTTCCCGCCTGCGCGATTCGAAGAAAAGTAGCCTGTTAAATTGTCTTTGTTCATCGTGAAAGCAAAATCATCATACTGACCATTGATTGGTAATCCTAAATTCATCATTCCTGAAAAACCAGTTTCTGTTGGGAACATCACGAAAACGTCAAGTCCTCCCAATCCTATTCTTCCATTGGATGAAAAGAATAAATTGCCTTCGTTTGAAACCCACGGAAACATATCTTGGCCTTCAGTATTCACCTCCTTGCCTAGATTCGTTATAACTCCAAATCCACCATCTGGTAATAATTCAATCTTATATATATCGGCTCCTCCAATTCCTCCTGGCATGTCAGACGCAAAATACATCCATTTACCATCAGCAGTTATTGTAGGGTGACCAACTGAATAATCTTTCGAACTAAAAGTAAGCACCTCTTCATTTAACCATTTCCCTTTTTCATCAACTGTCGCTCTATGCAACTTCAAGTTTTGAATACCTTTATTATCCCTTCGCTCTTTGCCATTGGCTAAGTTGTTTCTCGTGAAATAAACAGTTTTTCCATCTGGGGTAAAAGCTAATGGTCCTTCATGATAAATAGAGTTAGTTTTCCGACTCATCTTATCTGCTTGTTCAAGTTCATTAAACAAACCTATTTCTGAGGAATACAAATCTAGAAAACGTCCTTTGTTCCATGACCATTCAAATTTCACCAATGCTCTTTTCCTCCTGTTGGATACGAAGTAGGCACTTTTACCATCTGCAGTAGGATAACCGCCGAATTCCGCAGAGGGGGTATTTACATTCAAATTCTTGATTTCAAACTTTTTCCTTTGCGCCATAATACGCTGGAAATAATCTAAATTTTGGGAATATGAATTCCCACGAATATCATCTGGTGCTTTATTTTTAAATTTATTCATCCAGACATCACTTTCGATTATTTTCCCATTTTGTTTAAGGGTTTGAGCGTAATAAAAAATATCATCGTTCTTTGCATTTGTAGAGTTTACTATTAATGCTAATGCAGGCTCTGCGTTTTTCATATCACCCATGAAATAATAACATCTCGCCAAATTAGATCTCATCAAAGGGGTGTCTAAATTAGTTCCTATAAGTTCTTCATAAAGAGGTACTGCATAAGCATAAGAAATCTTATCAAAATAGCGATCAGCTTTTCTTAAAATCCGGTTTTGAGCGATAGTGAATGTTCCTAAAAGAACAAAACTTAGTACTAAAAAATTTTTCATATTCGTATCGTTGTTCGAGCAGCTTTTTTTAGAAATATCGAGGTGAGCGGACACCTTCTTTTTTGAAAAAGAAATCATATGAAAGCATCAATTCAAAAGTTCCATCATTATAATTTCGCATGGCCTGCATACCAAAATCCGAAGCAAAGCCCGCTTTTAGTTGATCAGTAATTTGGAATTGAATGAAGGCTCCTAAAGCCGCATCCCATCTATACATTGCACCTAACCAAAATCTATCCATGAAAATTCCAGCGACACTCACATCAATGCTCATTGGTGCATTATTGGCCATTTTTAATTGAGCAGTAGGACGCAATTTCCATGAGCGGTTTAACTTAAGAACACCTCCAATTATACCATAATAATGACGCCTTTCTACGTTTTTATCATTAAGTCCATCATAACTACTTTCTATTAATTTAGGCGAACTTGCTCCAATAAAAAACTTTGGAGTATGATAATAAATACCTGCTCCTACGTTAGGGTTAATATGATTATTTACATTCGATATAAGTTTCGGGTCGTTTGTTTCTGTAGTTACCAGATTTGATGTTCCTAAACTCACTATATTCATACCAGCCTTGATTCCAAAAGACAGCTTATTCTCGGGTTTATTCAATCTAAACGAATACGAGAAATCGCCATAAACCATGTTTTGTTTGACTGGTCCAGCTTGGTCATTAACGAACGTGAGGCCTACCCCAACCGATTCGTACCTTAGAGGTGAATGCAAACTCATTGTTGTGGACCGAGGTCTTCCATCAAAACCTACCCATTGCTCACGATGAATAGCAGTAAAGTTTAATGCTTCATTGCTTCCCGCGTATGCAGGATTTACAAAAAGAGTATTGTCAAAATACTGCGTAAAATGCGGATCCTGCTGAGCAAAGGATAATGTCGTAATTGACATTATCAGCGTTGCAAATAGTATATCAATTGTATTTTTCATTTTAATTGTTTTGTCAACCTCCTACCCCTCGATAGGAGGATTGTAAATTTATCTCTGTATGTATATATAGCCTTTGTAAATACCATTTTCACCCATATTAGGATCCTTACAATCTAGAACATAATAATACGTTCCTGTTGGAAGTTCATCACCTCCTATAACAAGTTTGCCGTTATTGGTTCCTGCCCAGTCATTTTGATATTCTTTGACTTCAAAAACAATATTTCCCCAACGATTATATATAACCAAAGTATTTTCAGGGAAATAATTTATTCCAACAATTACCAAGAAGTCATTTATACCGTCTCCGTCAGGAGTAAATGCCTGAGGAATAATCAATTCACAAGGCTTAGGGTTGCAAGAGTCAAATGGGTCAGTACCATTATTCACTTCTTCTTCATTGTCAATTCCATCGCCATCACAGTCCAATAAATACCATTGTGGTGAAGGTGGTAAAGTTTGACTGGCAAGTATCAGGCTACAAGGGTCAAACGGATCTGTTCCATCATTAATCTCATCACCATTCGTTACACCATCGCCATCACAGTCGATATCCAAAAACACTGTTGTCGCATTAGCAAGAATTTGATCATCTTCGTTAAAGTCACATGGATCTTGTGGGTTTGTGCCATTTGGCCCCTCAACTCCATTACTATCCGGATCTTGTTCCAAGCCATTGGTCACTCCATCACCGTCACAATCCTCATCCAAATACGCCTGCGTTACCATCGCGAAGACTTGATTTTCGATATTAAAGTCACATAAATCCAGTGGGTTTGTTCCGTTCGGTCCTGCTACACCATCACCATCCGGATCTATTTCATCTCCATTGGTTACACCATCACCATCACAATCTGCAACTAAGAATGCAGCACTTACATTGGCGAATACTTGATCTTCAATATTAAAATCACACGGGTCTTGAGCGTCGGTTCCGTTAGGACCAGCAACTCCATCTCCATCTGGATCTATTTCTAATCCATTTGGAACACCATCACCATCACAATCGGCTGTTAGGAATATAGCATTTACATTAGCGAATACTTGATCTTCAATATTAAAATCGCAAGGATCTAAAGGACCTGTTCCATTTGGTCCAGCTACACCATCTCCATCCGGATCTATTTCTAATCCATTTGGAACACCATCACCATCACAATCTGCAGCCAAATATGCTGCACTTACGTTGGTAAAAACCTGATCTTCAATATTAAAATCACAAGGGTCCTGTGGGTCTGTTCCGTTTGGTCCGGCAACACCATCACCATCCGGATCTATTTCTAATCCATTTGGCACACCATCGCCATCACAATCTGCAGCCAAATATGCTGCACTTACGTTGGTGAAAACTTGGTTAACTAAATTATAATCACAAGAATCTTGGATGTTCGTTCCATCATTGATTTCATCACCATTCGCAACACCATCACCATCACAATCTCCTGTTAAGAATAGGGCTTGTGGAGTCATGTTTTGATTAGCCAAAATAAGGCTACAAGGATCATTTGGATTGGTTCCATCCACGATTTCAACGTCATCACTTACTCCGTCTCCGTCTGAATCGACTTGAGGATTCACTGTGACAAATAATGTATCATTAACGCAGATAATCGGCAATGGGGTACCTGCATCACAAACCGTATAAATTACAGTATCAATTCCATTGAAATTTGGTGCTGGAGTATAGTTAACTGTTGTACCTCCTGAGTTAATAACGACAATTCCACCACCAGTTGTACTGACTATGGCTGTAACTGTTGTCGCTGTTCCATCTGGGTCAATATTATTCAACGTTAAATCACCTGAAGTCGTTGCTCCAGTTTGGTCTTCTAATATACCTCCTAAGGTCTCGTTTCCTTGTGACATTGTATCATTCACTGGAGTAACTGTTATAAATAATGTATCATTAACACAAGCTACCGGCAATGGATTACCATTGTCACAAACTGTATAGACAACTGTATCTATTCCATTAAAATTTAATGTAGGTGTATAATCTATAGTTGTTCCTCCACCTGTTATTGTTATCGTTCC